>Ga0114930_10000651_pt1 | contig 35868 bp, 38 predicted proteins | sample AnhtaG_FD_87300 | JGI IMG/M metagenome (GOLD analysis project Ga0114930, IMG submission 87300) | Deep subsurface microbial communities from Anholt, Denmark to uncover new lineages of life (NeLLi) - Anholt_01485 metaG | ecosystem: Environmental > Aquatic > Marine > Oceanic > Sediment | place... | reverse complement strand
TGGTGCCTTCCGTGATGAGCGAAGGCGAGAAGCCCTTCGTGAAATCGGCATAGAGCGCCGATACTCGGGGATCGGTAAGCTCAAGCCCATCGGCATAAGCCTCGGCACTGGGCTTGAGCGCCGAATAGCTCAGCAAGGGATCCGTGTATGCAAGGGTATGTAAGGTATCCCCCGCATCACTGATATCTACCCAGGGCGATATCAACACCACAGCGGCCGGCATGCCCATGCCACGGTCGCGCAGATTAAGCACTGTCATGGCGGCCTCTCGGAGTCCTAGGCGATTGCACGAGGCTCGGCTGACAAGCGAGAGCGCATCGAGGAGCCGCCGGGGCACGACCGGGAGACTTTCAACGCGGCCGTTTGCTATCGAGAAGTTTATTGTCGGGTGATGCAATGTTGGGGAATATCTGCAAATAAGCGCAAAGTCAACTACCACGTTTTAGAAAAACTAGGCATCAAGGTTGATGCTCATATTGTTGCTTTTAAATGATATTACTCTTCAATAAGTTTAATTATCTCATCAAAATATTGTATAATTTTCAATTTCTCATATTCACCTGAGTATCTTGGTTCAACGGCATAAATCCACGTTACAAAAGAAAATAGATATAATAAAAATGCAAATTCAAATTGCATCATGTATATCTCTTTAATATTAATTCCACAATGAAGTTTGACTTCTTTTATTAATTTTTTACTTTTTTTATTTGAAAAACTTCTATGTATTTGTTCTAATGATGATTTGTATAGGCTTAGAAAAAATGGAATATTCTTATCTAAATCAATTTTTTTTTCTAATAAAACATCAAGATCTGAAAGACTTTTTTGAAAATTTAATTCGGGTCTGATAATTTCAGAAAGACTATCTACCCATGTGAGTTGCAATAATTTCAAATAGACTTTAGGGGTTTTATGAGATATTTCATTTCTAGGATCTTCTATTATTCCTAAAAATAATCCATACGCTTTTACACTTTTTTCTATCGATTGTTGGAGATGATATAAAGCAGCCCAAAAGATATTCTGTTCATATGAGTGTTTTGCGATTTTAAGATCATCTTCGGCTCTAGAACATAATATATCGATTTGATCAAAATCTATATTTTTATTAATGCTCTCTTGAATAATAGGTAAATTAACAAATACAAAATCAATGATTTGTTTTTTTATATTGCTATTTATTGAAACATTTGATTTTTTTAGAATTTCATCTACTTCAGCCTCAATAGTTTGAAGATTGATGTCTTCCCTAAAATTTTCTTGATTTATTAGCTTCCTTTTAAAAGACATTAATATTCTAATAGATAAAATATATGGATGATAATATTTACGCTTTTTTTAAAAATTTTATTATAGCAATAAATTAAATTCCAATGGGCATAAAGTAAGAATTAAAAATTTCAACTTGGATTAATAATAATCAACCGAGCATAAATCCCCCATCGTCCTCAGTCACTATACCCCGGACTTAAGTCACAAGGCCTGTAATAGGCCTCATCCTTTTGATTTTCGATCTTGTCCGGCAATATATTTTTCCACAATTTCCCATCCATGACCTACACTTCCGTGATAACAGCTTGGAGCCCAGAGAATTTTCTGACACCATTCTTTTAGTTCGAGATGGCTAGTCATGCACATCAATTACCTAGAAATCAAAATCCTAATCTTTCAAGAATTTTATCACGATTTCTGTGTTCATCAAAATAATTCTCAATTATCATACCCATAAACTCGTTGAGAGTAATTTCTTGGACTTTATAATATGGTGCATAAAATTAAAAAATATGCATCAAATTGTTAAGAGAACCTTAAATAATCATAATTAATCTTCTGTATACAAATGTCCATATTAAAAAAGCTCCAGGACATCGTCCCCCCATCACGCATCACTAATGACCCTGCAGAGTTATTCTGCTATTCTTCAGATGCATCATATATCAAAGCTACTCCTGACTATGTGGTCATGCCATGCACCACAACAGAAGTGTCAGAAATCGTTAAACTGGCCAACAATCAACACATACCTTTAGTCCCACGCGGCGCAGGTACCGGGTTGGCAGGCGGAGCCGTGCCCTTATGCGGCGGCATAGTGCTGGATATGAGTCGAATGAATAGGCTGCTTGAGATCAATATTAATGACCTCCAGGTCCTGGTGGAGCCAGGACTTATCCATGCAGACCTGAACCGGGCACTGGAGCCCTACGGTTTCTTCTTCCCCCCAGACCCGGGCAGCAGCGAGATGTGTACCCTGGGTGGATTTATTGCCAACAGCGGTAGCGGGATGAGATCAGTGAAATACGGCACTGTCACAGATTATGTGTTGGACCTGGAAGTGGTGATGCCGAACGGTGAAGTGATCTGGACAGGGGGCCGGACAATGAAATCCGCATCAGGATACGATCTTACTGCCCTGATGGTGGGTTCGGAAGGGACGTTGGGAGTAATCACCAGGGCCAGATTGAAGGTGCACCCTCTCCCAGAGGCAAGAGCAGTTGTGTTAGCTCATTTTAACGACCTGGAAGCTGCGGGAGGGGCGGTCCCTGCCATAATGAGCCACCGCATCATGCCTTCAGCATGCGAACTGATGGATCGCACTACCATAAAAGCGGTCAATACCTATGATCCGGATCTGAATATTCCTGAATGCGAGGCCTTGTTGCTCATTGAGGTGGACGGCGCACCCTGCAGCGTGGAATCTGATTGCGCAAAGGTTGCAGACTACTGCAGCCAACTGGGTGCTTTTGATGTAAGAATAGCGTCTTCACCAGAAGAGCAACAGGAGATCTGGGCAGCCCGCCGACTGGCCGGCGCTGTGGTCACCAGACTGAACCCAGGCAAAACCCGTGTATATATTGGAGAGGATGTAGCAGTCCCATTATCTGCCATACCTGATATGCTCAAAAAGATCCGCACCATATCCACACAACACAATATTCCTATAATGACTTACGGCCATGCAGGGGACGGCAACCTGCATACAGGCATGGCCATCGATACCCTGGATAAGACCCAGTGGGAATTATTGAAACATGCTGCAGATGATATCCATAAAGCTGCACTAGCCCTCGGGGGTACTGTATCAGGGGAACACGGCATAGGCAGTGCCCGTGGTGTGTACATGAACCAGGAACATGGCAAAGGTCTCGAGGTAATGGTCTCAATAAAGAAAGCTCTGGACCCCCATAACATCATGAACCCACAGAAGGTGGGACTTGAATGAAGGAACACCTGCAGGACATTGTCAAGTGTGTACGATGCGGACGTTGTCGTACTGTATGCCCTGCCCAGAAGGTATTGGGCTGGGAATTTGCAGGGCCCAGGGGCAGGATGCAGATGGCACTGGGACTTGCCAGCGGTCTTGAACCGACTAAAGGAATGTTAAATAGTCTGTTAAACTGCACTACCTGTCAGCAGTGTGTCACAGAGTGCCCTGCAGGGGCCGATCCTCTAACCATCACCAGGGCGGCCAGGCATAGATTGATCAGTCTCGGCCAGATAGCCCCTTACCAGAAGGAGATGTTAAACCGGATACAGGACACAGGTAATTCATTAGGAGATAAATCACCCAGGACATCCTGGGCTTCAAAATCCAAGACGGTTGAACAATCTGAATTTGTCTATTTTGCCGGGTGTCTTGCATCATACAGGGAAAAGCACACAGCCAATGCAGCATACAGGATCCTGGAACCATTTGGTGTATGCTTATTAGAGGATGAACGCTGTTGCGGGTCACCCCTGTTCAGGCTTGGTATGGATGCAAAGGATTTAATTGAACACAATTCCAGCCAGATAGAGAAGGCCGGGGCACATACAGTAATAGTGGGATGTGCAGGCTGCTACTCCATGTTCAAAGCGCATTATCCAGGGTTTAATGTGCTTCATATCTCAGAGTTCCTGGCTGATAGACTTGAAAAGATACCATTTAATAAACTCGACATTTCAGTCACATACCACGATCCCTGTCATCTGGGCAGAACCCACGGCATATATGATGCACCCAGGAAGATCATTGAAACCATCTGTACTTTAGTGGAGATGGAGAATTCCAGGGACCAGGCAAATTGCTGCGGAGGTGGAGGAGGTGTCAGGTTGGGATATCCTGAACTATCTGGTTCAATAGCAGAAAACCTTGCAGAAAAAATACCTGAGAACATTGATTATGTAGTAACGTCATGTCCGTTATGTTCCAGGAACCTCTCAGATGTAGGAATAAATGTACTTGATCTTGCAGACCTTATCTGGAGGTCTATTGGTGAGGATTAACTCCAGAATTCCTCTTCATAATTGTCAGGGATATCTGTTAGATTTATGAAATCTTTGGATCCCTGTTTTTTCTCGATTTTTTTTTCAGATATCAGGTCTGTGACCTTTTCGGATGATTCTGCTTGAGAGTCCAATGCAGAAGTTTCAGGTAATTCATCCTTTTGTAATATCCAATCATTTTTCCTTGTTGCAGGTGCGGTCTTCCCTTTATTAATGCCTTTCTTGGCATATGTATCCACTACCGGCTCTCCAAGTTTTTTCCTGCTCCCGGCCGGGTAATAACCTATCATGCAATATTCATCTTTCGATCGCCAGTCTATGGTATACATAGGACAGGTTTCACCCAAACAGGGACTATTTTTGGTTTTGGGACACAATAAGGGAAGTGGCATGATTGATATGTATTTATTTTATGATAGATTAGACTTTTGAATCTGGCTGGATACTGAAGAGAACCTAAAATTTCTTTTCCTCAATAATATCAGCAAAGGCAAAATTGGGATGCACTTCACGGATGCGCACCCTTACTTGCTGGCCGATATTACCATTTTTAATAAAAACAACAAAATCATCGATTTTCGTAATCCCGTCCCCTTTTTCACCAATCTCCTGGATTACCACCTCATATTCCTGTCCCTGCTTTAATTTGGTATTCAGGAATTTTTTACCGATAACATAGATCTCAGCGCTTTGTTTTCTTGAGGCTCTGGGAGTATAGGACTTGACGTACACAAAATGTTCCTTGATCTCATCCAGGTAATCCTTGAACAGGTCTCCCTGGAATACTTTGACTACAAAATTACCCCCGGGCATGAGTAGTTGTTTTGCCAGATTCAGTGCTGACTGGCACAGATCGATGGACCGGCCGTGATCCAGGCTCCAGTTACCTGTAAGATTGGGTGCAGCGTCGCATATCACCACATCGGCCCCGTGTTCGCCTATGATCTCTTCGATCTTTTTCAGAGTCCTCTCGGATGTGATATCCCCTTTCAAGGTCTCAACCCCTTCAATAGGACTGATCTTTTGGAGGTCTATCCCGATCACCCTGCCGCCTGATAGTTCCTTTGCCATCTGGAGCCAGCCTCCCGGAGCTGCACCAAGGTCTACTACAGAATCCCCTGGTTTTATGACCTGATGTTTCTCATTGATCTGCCTGAGCTTGTATGTGGCTCTGGACCGGTATCCCTCACTCTTTGCTTTGTAGTAAAAATAATCCTTCTGATTTCTGGCCATAGGAAGGGTTTATTGGTAGAAAAGTCCTTAAACCTCTCGCAGGTGAAAAAAAATTGTTTATAGAACTTGATGGTTGGAAGGCAAAGCTCAGGTTTTCTGCCTGTCATTTGATTCCGGACCATCAAAAATGCGGAAAATTACACGGTCACACCTATGCTGTATCTGTACGTGTGGAAGGCAGCCAGTCAGGTGAATTCATAATAGATTTTGAAGTCCTGAAAAATATTGTAAGGGATATCTGTGATAAGCTGGATCATAGAGTATTGGTGGCAAAAAACGACCCAAGATTGAAGATAACAGAAGAAGCCCAACATTATACTATAGAGGTCATTAAAAGCTGCAAACATTATATGCTGCCCAGGGAAGATGTCCTGCTGCTGCCTATTGCTTCAGCAAGTGCAGAGGATTTGTGTAAATATTTAATTTCAGAGGTCGCATCAGGTCTCAATAGTAATGGGTTTGCAGGGAACATCACGTCTCTTGAATTAAGGGTTGATGAAGGGATCGGACAGGGTGCTGGATGCAGTATGAACCTGAGATGATCGATTCTATTTTTTCAAAGCCTTTATATATTTGATACTCATTTCACATCGTACTATGGAAGGAATAGAGCTTACCAAAGATTCAACATCAAAAGACCTGGAGTCATTGGCAATGGCAATATATTCTGCTATTGGGCTTCCTATTACTATGAGAAGTAAGAACAAAAAGGGATTGAGGATCGAGAATAACAAAGTTCTCGATAGCGATTATACTGGCAAATATCTGGAAATGGCACTTGAAAAAGGAGAGATCGTCCATGGATTTGCTGATGAAGGTCCTTATAAGGGCACTCCTGTAATTGTCTCCCCCATTAAAGATAAGAATGGTGAAGTGGTAGCTGTAGTAGGCGTGGTCAACCTGGTAGGTTTCATCGATCTTACCAGACTTTAATCAATAAATTTTTTAAGCCATCCATCGTTTTTCAGGTTATGAAGGTTGGTTTTGTATATCATGCGGACTTTTTAACACACGATACCGGCAGCCATCCTGAGAATGCCGGACGCCTCGTGGATATAATGGATGGTCTTGAAAAGACCGGTCTTATTGATTCCCTGATCAGGATAGAACCGATTTTAGCAAATATCGAGCAGATCAGGTACATCCATTCTTCAGATCATATCCAGATGGTTAAGGATTTTTCTTCTATTGGGATGCCTCTGGACCCTGACACACCAACCTCAGAACATTCGTTCAAAACTGCACTCCTGGCTGCGGGAGGTGTGATAGCTGCCGTAGATGCCGTAATTGGAGGTCTGGACAGTGTGTTCGCACTGGTACGCCCCCCCGGTCATCATGCTGAACCTGATCGGGGAATGGGATTTTGCCTGTTCAATAACGTGGCCATAGCTGCCAGGTATGCCCAGGTAAAGGGCCTGGAAAAAGTATTGATAGTTGACTGGGATGTCCATCACGGAAACGGGACCCAGAAGGCCTTCTATGAGGATGATTCGGTATTGTATTTTTCAATTCATCAGCATCCACATTTTCCCGGGACTGGCAGAATAAATGAAGTAGGGGCTGGTAAAGGAGAAGGATTTACCATCAATGTACCACTGCCACAGGGAGCAGAAGATGCTGATTACAAGTATATATTTGATCAAGTACTCATACCTGCGGCCCGCCAGTTCAAACCTGATATTATATTGGTAAGTGCGGGACAGGACGGACATAAAAATGACCTGCTGTCTGGAATGAACCTAACCTCAAAAGGATTCTCTCAGATGACACAGGCTGTGAAGTCGTTATCAGCCGAGATGTGCGATGGTAAACTGGTCCTGGCACTTGAAGGTGGGTATGATTATAATGCCCTGGCTGAATCGATAGTTACGATATTCACAGTACTACTTGGAGAAGCTGAATTTGGTCCTGAGACCGGGATAGCATCTGGCAGTACAGTCCAAATAGTAGAACAGGTTAAAAAGACGCATCGGGATTTCTGGGTTTTTTAATATGGAAAAATTCTGCCAGGAATTCCCTGAAACTGGCTTGTTTTATCCCCAATAGTTCCGTGTTCTGTAATATCCTGAAATCGGACCTGATACTTTCACCCACATGTTTTCCAAGTTTGCAGGAATGGATATCATGCCTCATGAGATCAGCGACCTGTGTATATTTTCTTTGAATATCTACCATATACCGGCCGTTCTCGATATAGACTCCAGAGAGCTCTTGCATGTGTTTTTCCTTGAATTCTGTTGCATGGGGTTTTGACCATACAGGCGGACCCATATGTTTTTTGATAGATGGCAGGTGCTCTGTCAGCAGCTCAAGTACCACTGCTGCTTCATTATGTCCAGCCCACACATCCCCTTCCAATACCATGAACTCATTTCGTTCAAGTAGACTTCTAATACTTCTATGCAGCATGAAAAGCTGGGGATATAGGATATCGGCTACCACATCAGGTTTTTCAAACACAATTGCCACCATGGATGTCCCCCGCAGAATCAAAATTCCCTCAAATGCCCTATCACTGATTTGCTCTGTTGGGTCTGGGAAGAATAATAACTCTGATGGTGATTCCAGATATTCATGGGCAGAAGCTATGAATCTGGCAAACCTGTCCAGGGACAATGCAGCTGCCACATTCCTGCCCGGGTCAGTGGGATCAATTACCACCAAAGGATCATTATGTGTTTTATTTGCATGGCCGAGGAGGTCAATGAACGTATCTGGTTTCCAGTTATCTACCGCTTCCAGTACACCCGGGAATGATCTGTACTGGATGACCAGCAGCTCAGCCAAATATCCTGAAAAACCACCGGTCTTGAGGTCAGACCCATATACTCCGGCACCTTTCATGAACTGTTTCAATAACAGCACCTCATTTTCCAGCCCTTTGATCCTGGATAATATGAACTGGTTGTGAAATGGCGTACGGTCCACAGCAGATTTTATTTTGGCAGCGCTTGAGACCCTGAAACAGGGCACCAGGTCAACCTCGAAATCATTGAAATTGGCATGTATGTAGGGATGCTCTGCATATCGTTCCTCAAAACCATCTGCATCCTCTGCCACTTTCCTGGCAATTTCCAGCCCAATGGTCTTGAGGTCAGATTCAGTTGTCTCTTCTGGAAATGATATGAAAATATCCAGGTCGTGTTCTCCAGTTATCCAGGTATTCCTGGCTGCTGAACCCACAAGAAGGCTGTTCACTTCAGATAATCCAAGGTCCAAAGCTACCTGATCCACAAGAGATATGATATTATCAGCTACCTCTTGCATTTTCTGCTGCTCATCAGGGGTTGGCTTGATCCTTGCCAGGACCTCATGTAATATTTTTTCTTGATCAAACATGTAGTGGTATTTCCTTTAGTGTCTCATATATGGGCCCTTTAGGGGTAAGTGTACTCTTCTTGAAAGTGATATTTTTAACAGGGAACTCGCCCAGGTCCACATCCTGCAAATCTGCCAGTACACGGGCCATGTGTGATTTGGATGATTCGTCCAGGAATTTGACCCTGGCCAGCGTGGCATGGGCAGTGAATTTCCCCTTGTCTTTTTTGAACCTGAATTCTTTCAGTACCCGCTCCACTTCACTATGCAGCAGGTCAAACTCACCATAAGCGCCCAGCCATACTACTTTGATATAACTGGGATTAGGGAACACTCCCACACCAGCAACCCTGGCATTGAAAGATGTGCAGTGGATTTCTGAGAGAGCAGTTGAGATGGGTTCTGCCTGGGATTCAGGGATGTCTCCCAGGAATTTCAGGGTTAGATGCACAAGTTCCGGTTTAACCAGTTTCAGGCCTTTAACATCCATTTCCTGCTGTATGGATTCGATGAGCTCTTTCATGGATTCAGGCAATTCCACGGCTATGAATGTGCGTATCATGTACAATCATTATTACTAGTGGTGTGATTCATTTAAATATACTGATTTTCACACATCCTACTTCCATGTTATTGAATTAGTGCACGAACATGCTTAATAGATGATTGATCTCCTGATACCCACTCAATGTTGTAGAGAAAAAATAAAATTAGGTTTACATCAAAAAAAGTAAAAAATCAGGAAATTTCTATCAAACAGGATTTTTTACAATAAATGTTTTGCTTGTTGCAGTGATATTACGTTTTGGAGAAACCTCGATTTCAATCATTTTATCCATAATTCTGACAACATCACCAGAATAAAATTGATTGTCAAATTTCCATAATACCTTCACACGATCGCCAATTGAAATTATTTTGCCTTTAGAATCTTTAATGGAATCCCCTCCTTAAATGCTAAGAGCTTTCTATGTTCTTCTTATATACTCGATTAAACAACCTAAGGTAATTTCGAAAAACCTTAGATTCCGAATTTCATAATTTACAGAGTAATCACCTAAACAGTATGAATTTTTATTATATATATTTTTCTATTTGTTAAAAAATTTTATGACGACCAATAAAACGAAATCATATACCCCACAATCAAAACGTTCATGTATTAATAAACAGTCTAATAAATATCAACTAATGGAGACTGACAATGGAAAAAGACCTGAGCAGGATCGGTGTATCCCTGCCTGAAAATCTGCTTAAAAAATTCGATATAATCATAAACAACAGAGGCTACTCTTCCCGCTCAGAAGGCATCAGGGATGCCATCAGGGGTTATATCAGGTACTATGACTGGATGAGCGGTATTGAAGGTGAGCGGGTGGGGACAATAACCCTGGCGTACAATCACCACCAGAGGGGTATAGAGGATGTCCTGGGCGAGATCCAGCATAAATATATTGATATCATCAAATCCTCTGTCCATGTCCATATGGATCATGACAATTGCATGGAGGTCATCATCCTACAGGGAGAAGGCAAGCGGATAAGAGAGATATTTGAAAATCTTGTCAAACATAAAGGTCTTCAGCACGTCAAGCTCAACACCATCGTACCAAATGAGATCTAGGACTTCCCGATCAGGTTTTTTAACTCTGATATTCTAAGAATTACAGGTATATTTTCATTGCCCGTGCGCAGCTGGTGGCTGAGTTTTGTCACCATTGGCAGTTCTATGGACGCCTGTTCCAATACATCTGATCGTGAGAACACCTGGCGTGTAGTGTCATCTATCAGGATGGCACCCTCTTTCATGATTATGGTCCTGTCAGCATAGGCTGCAGCAATACTCATATCATGCGTTATCAGGATAATGGTCTTCCCGGCATGGTTCAACTTCTTCATTTTGTGCAGGAATTTGCTCAAATGTCCCCGATCCTGCCCTGTCGTGGGTTCATCAAGCACCAGAATATCTGGCTCAACCGATAGTATCGAGGCCACTGCCAGTCTCTGCCTTTCACCGCGGCTTAAGGAATGGGGATGACGTTTTTTGTACTCAGTCAGTTCCATCATATCCAGGGCACTGGCAACTTTATGGTCTATCTCACTGGCAGGCATCGACCGTGTCCTGAGCCCGAACGCCACTTCCTCCCAGACCGTATCTGCAAACAGTTGGTAATCCGGGTTCTGGAACAGGTATCCCACATCCTGGGCCAGTTCAGCCACGCTCAGATTCTTAATATCCTGTCCGTTTATTCGGATTTGTCCGCTATCTGGTTTGATAAGCCCTATCAGACAGCTCAAAAGAGTGGTCTTTCCAGAACCATTCGGGCCAATAATTGCAATAAATTCTCCGCGCCCCAGGGTCAGGTCAATTCCTGTTAATACTTCAGTCCCATCCTGGTAACTGAACCTCACGTTTTCAAATTCCACATGGGGCTCATTATTTTTCAGCGGAATGGGATCATGCGGATTGATAATAGCATCCTTAATACTGTCAAGGCTTGAAAGAATTGCCTTATATGACGGCTTTACATGCAGCATCTTAGAGAGGCGGATCAGATGAGGCGGATAAAGTCCGATATCTTCCAACCGGTCAAGGTTTTGGGTGAAAATATCACAGGTCTTCCCATCCAGGATGATCCTCCCTTTATCCATCACAATGGTCCTGTCTGCCAGGCCGATCACTTCGTCGATCTTATGTTCTATTAAAATGATGGTAATTGCCAGTTCCCTGTTCAACTGTTTTATGGTTTCAAGGACTTCCTTTGTACTTTTTGGGTCAAGATCGGATGTGGGTTCATCCAGGATCAGAATATTCGGCTGCATGGCAAGGTTCCCGGCTATGGCAGTGCGCTGTTTCTCACCCCCTGAAAGCGTAAAAGTGAACCGCTCACGCAATGCTGCCATACCTACAATTTCCAGTGACCTGTTTACCCGTTTTTTGATCTCCTCCCTTTCTATCCCCAGATTCTCGGGTCCGAATGCCACGTCCTCCTCTACAGTCAGCCCGAACAGCTGTGCATCCGGGTTCTGGAATACGATCCCCACTTCTGTGGACATCTGGTGCACCTTATGTTTTCTGACATCCTTTCCATTTACCAGTATTGTTCCCTCTAACTTTCCGCCAGATACCTTGGGTATTATACCGTTCAGGCACTGTACAAGCGTGGATTTACCGCAGCCGCTGGGCCCAAGTAACAGTATGAACTCACCCTCACTTATGGATAGATCAATGTCTGCAAGAGCAGGAGTGCTAGAGTCCGGATAATAGTAATTAAGATTTTCAATTGAGATCATTTTTTTAATATCCATGTTGGCTGCTACTAATAACACCAATTAGTATAAATAATATAGATTTTTTAATGAGGGTAATACTTTTTAGAAAAATCGTAATAATGTCCCGGTGATCACTTGCGAGGAATATTTCGTTATGAGCAAAAGCATACTATAATCCATAGAATTGACCCCAGGGTCAAACTGCTATGGGTTTTTTGCATCTCAGTACTTACTATTACCGCAGGTCTCCCATTGATCCTCCTGGCAATTTTCATATCAACTCTTCCATTCTGGGTATTAGTGCGCCCTTCCAGGGAAAAGATCACTTCCATCTCATTTGTGATGTTCACCATGGTATTGGGGTTCATGTTTTCCCAATCCATATTCTATTACTGGGGGGAAACTCCCACTTTCACCATAATACCAGCATCCGTCCCATTGATCGGAACGATTACTGGAGGCATCCATTTTTACAAGGAGGGGGCAGTGTACGGGCTTATCCAGTCTTTCAGGTTCATAGCCACCGTAAGTGCTGCACTATTATTAGTTGCCACCACCCATCCAAGCGAACTCATAGCAGGTACTGTCAGGTTCATTTCGATCGGTAAGAGAAGTATAGGATTTCCTATAGAGATAGCGTTCATGGTATCCTCAGCAGTGAGTTTTGCACCATCCATGATCGAAGAATGCCTGATCACTATCAATGCCATGCAGGTTAGAGGCTTGAAAATGAAAGGATTAACTAACAAGATCAAAGCATTACGATATCTATTTTTCCCGCTGGTGGTCAACGTGTTACGAACAGGCAGGCAGATAGCCATTGCTGCTGATTCACGCGCCTTTAGGTCAACGAAACACAGGACATATTTGAATGAATTAAAGCTAAAAAAAATGGACTATCTTTTCCTCTCATATATCGTTATGTTCCTGGGATGTGGTCTTTATCTTAGCTTGATCGGTTATGGCGGTACAGCACCCGGGAGGTAATATGAAAATTATCACTATATTTTTTATTATCCTGCTGATCCCCCTGGCCTCGGCCGGGGAGTGGAGAGGTGAAGGAACGCCGCTATACACAATAGCAGAAGGCCTGATCCACGGTGGAGTATACGTGGCCGGGGGGCATGGTCTTACATACGAGAACCCGTACGTGGAATATTTCGAAGTACCAGGCGAGGTCGAATATGCCAGACTGTACGTGCCTGTATAGAACTATAATGAAGATGATTGGCTGGAAGTCACTATCAATGAAAAAAACCTAGGTAGAAGAAGCGTTCCCGACTATGTGGCCGCATATGGTATTGCTGATTATGTATACACCGTAACTGACAGCATATCACCAGGCACGAACAAAGTTACAGTAACCTACCATAATCCCAACGGCGGCCCCTATAGTGTGGTAATGGTTGCAGTGTATAACGATCAGGATCTACCCCAGACCAGGTATTGGATAGCTGAAGGGAACCATGCGATCTCCAGGCTCTCGAAAGACACTTCTGAGGTCAGATTCAGCGGCGTCCTGCCGGACGGGATTGCAAATGCCACTCTCTATACCATGATGATAGCAGGTAATGAGGGTGAGATCGACAGCCTTTATTTCAATTCCCATCTTCTGGGTGAAGATGTGGGAAGGCGCAAGTCGGGAGCATATTTTGACCTGAACAGCTGGGATGTTGGGGAATACCTGAATGCTGAAAACAATACAGTAATATTTGATAGGGGAGATGAGGTATATCTTCATCCCTTTAACGCGGTGCTGGCTGTAGCATACCAGCAGGACCAGGGAGAAGATTATATTACAATAAAAGACCAAGCTGAATTGACAGGGACCAGCATACCTTTGCCTGTTATCCTGATCCTGGCTGCAAGCATTTTGTTCTTTGTGTACAGGTTTATGAGGAAAAAATGAAACGGTTCATCTATATCTTAATACTTATCTTATTTCTGGCACATTCAGCAGCGACTGAACTTGATATAGGTATGACCATCCCTGTGAAGAACAATAAGGTGTTTGATCCTGATAAGCTGGTTGCAGGGGTCACCTGGCATGAGAGGGCAAGGGTTGAGCTGCTAAATACCGGGGCCGAAACCCTGAACAATATAGATGTGATCGTCCAGGTCCCGATGGGTATGGATATCAAACTTCCCACCCAGGAGTTAAAGGATGTACAAATTGATGGAAACAAGATCACAGCCAAAATAGCAGAGATCCAACCAGGGGAATCTGCAGCTTTTTTATTTGAGGTCAAACCGCCCGGTTCTGTGGAGTTTCGGAAAACTGCCACATTTTCCATATCAGCAGTTTACCAGAATGGGGAAGGTGTCCAATCTACCCAATACACCCATGATGTGGAGATCATACCTCCCCCTTCCTGGATAACATATGGTACCATTATAGCAAGCATATTGATCCTGATCATTGTACTGTTAGCTGCCTGGAAATTCCAGGTACTTGAGATGTTCACCACAATTGATCTGATTACCATTGCCCTTTTGGCTGGCCTTATCGGGGTGGTGTTCAGGTGGTTCTGGCAAACGTTTAATGATCTCTTAGGTCCGCTGGGCGGGCTCTTATTCACCATACCCATCACAGTAATAATGCTGGTCGCACTCCAGCTTGTAAGAAAACCAGGCACAGCCACTTTACTTTTCACTGTTGTCGAACTTGTGTCCATGGTGATCTGGGGCACCAATATCACTATCTGGCTGGGCTGGTACATGATGGAAGGAGTGCTTGTGGATGCTCTGGTCATACTGTTTAAAAGGGATTACGGGGACCGCCGCTTTATGGCAATAATATATGGCATTAGCAGGGGTGCCTTCTCGTACTGGATGTTCTATTTCCTGTATGCTCCTGTGGTGTGGAAGGTATATTATGCTCCCTGGTATGGCTGGACTCAGGTGGGCATAGCAGCAGTAGGCGGCCTGATCGGAGGAATAATCGGATACGATATTGCCAAGAAGATGCGAGGAGCAATGATCTGATTTACCATAATTTTTACAATAACGTACTAAAGGTGGTTAATATGAGAAAGAAATTACAGAAAATTTTAATGGGTCTTATCATGTCAGTGATCCTGGTCGCTCCGGTCACCGGCCAATCGAATGGTTATGCGGGCGGCTCACTGGATACATACATGCACGATACGATAAATGGAGATTATCTTTTTACGTTAGGGGATAGCCAGTATAGCGGAGAACTTGCTTCAGGGGCCAATTACAGTGTCACATTTGATACTGCATTGCCTGAAAAAATTAACATCTCAGTTGCCAGACTGTATTTGTACTGGACCTGGAGCCATAACGGTAGTGAAGGTGTTTATCCGGAAATGGAAGTACTGCTTGATGGTAATCCCATAGTGCCTGAAAAAGAATATTCAGATAGAAAAGGAGAAGGGTCTTATGATTACCCCAGCGGCACCCATGCCTTTAATGTAGCTGTCCTGGATGATGAAAGTGTGATTAACATTACAAATTCAGGAGACGGCGTATTTTCCATTAACGGAGCTGTATTACTGCTGATCTACGAGCAAGCCGGCAGCCCGAAAATTGAATACTGGATCAATGAAGGGGCTGATATGATAAAATTCCAGGAAGAAGATACTCCAGGTAATGCAACTACTATTGCTTCTTTTTCCGGTGATATTGATACCTCAACAGTAAGAATTGCCGATCTTATTACAGTAGTTCCCAGCGGGGATAAGGGTGAGAATACCCTGCACTTCAATTATGATAGCTGGGAAGAAGTATACCAGGGTCTCCCATCTGATTCCCTTGCAGTAGATACCAGGGATGTAACAGACTCTTTACAGCCTAACAATAATGTTGTTAAAATTGAGGATAATGGTGATTACCTGATCCCAGGTAATGGATTCTTATTCATTGAATTCGCAGTACCCCAGTCAGCTACTGAAAATCCAACAGGTACTCCGGGATTTGGGGCACTTTCACTGGTGGCAGCATTTTTGGCACTTATGAGCCTGATTATGTATAAAAGAAGGAAATGATCGCAATTTCAGGGAGTTCATAAAGCATGTCATGCTGGTTTAAGCAGAATAATGAATATGAACTCCTCCTGACCTATCTGAATTGTTGATCAGTACAGGGAAGGTTTTAGAAAGATTGACATGAATTGCAGATAGGTTAGAACTTGTTGATTTGTTCACATACAAATTGCGGAAATAACAGGATATAATCCTGAAAACGCTATACAGGCCACGTTACAATTTGTCCGGGATCGAGACTCTACCGAGAAGAATATTTATGATCGCAAAGGTGATAGGAATTAAACATAATAAAAAAAGAAAAAAAATTAATAGGCACTTTTTCTTGGTAAAATATCATAAATAACAATTGATTTTTTGTTATTATCTACTTTATAAATAATTCGCCACGAACCTACGCGAATTCTGTAGGTATTTTCATATCCTTATAGTTTTTTGACATTTAATCTGATTGGAGCGAAAGAATACTCAAGGTCATCAAATATTTCTCCACATCGATTTTGTAATTCTTCAGGCAGCTTCCTAAAATTCTCCACAGCTCTTTTTGTTAAAACAACTTTATACATTCTAGTTGCTCGCTTTTAGTACTTTCCAATCAGTATATTCACCAGCATTGAACTCTTTTTCACCTTCAATTATCGTATTTATTTCATCTTCCTCTGGTTCAACCTCGGGAACAAGAAGATTTTTGAGCTCATGAATTTCAGCTCTTAGATGTTTGAGTTCTTCATAAATGGTTTCGTGAGTCGCTGCCATAATTTTAACTCCAATAATTTAGATGTTTTTACATTATTTAAATTTGACTCAATTAAAAGGCTCTATGAACTAAACTCTGAGCATCCCTGGGATGCCACGGATTTGAGCGAAGTAAAATCAGGTGTTGACTACAAACGGTAGGCGTTGTGTGCATCCTTTGAATACCTTGAACCAGAATAACAATCGTGGCGCTGGGGCACGGATAGCTAAAAAAAGGACATGTGGAGAAACAGAGTTTCTTTATACTATAATTTTAAGATGGAATATATAAACATAATTCGGATATCAACGAGTTATATGAAATATGGTTCACTATTTTACAAAGATAAATATGACGGGTGGGATCGAAATGAAAGGTAAACTGAATAAATCAATTTTAGATGAATTAGTAACAAACGTCATTACAAAAAAAAATATTTACGGAGCTGTTTTTTATGTATCATCTGATGACAACAGCATTGATTTAATAAGTGCATCCGGAAATATAAAAGAAGATAGTCAATACTATATCGCCAGCATAAACAAGTTGTTTATTGCTGCAATCATCCTGAAATTGTATAAAAAAAACAAATTAGACCTGGAGGACAAAATCTCAAAATACCTTCCTGAAGAAGTAGTTCGGGGATTACATCTACATAAAGGTAAAGATTATTCTAATGACCTTTCCATTGCCCATCTGATGTCTCATACCTCTGGACTCCCCTGTTATCTGGCCGATAAACAAGCCAACGGAAAAACAGCGATGAAAGAGCTTGAAGCAGGTATCGATCAAGCTTGGTCAATTGATAAAGTAATTCAAGAAGTAAAAATGATGAAAACACACTTTCCTCCCGGGAAAGAAGGCAAGGCTAAATATGGTGATACAAACTATCAAATTTTGAGCTTAATGATAGAAAACATTACAGGTGTGCCTGTAAATGTTGCCCTGAAAAATCTATTTCAAGAACTGAATCTAACTAATACTTATGTGTGTGAAGATGTAAATGACAAAAATTTCGTTCCCATCCGTTATAAATCAGAGACAATACATATCCCGCTTTTTCTCACCTCTACACAAAATGATATTATTTCCACTGCCAAGGACCAAATGACATTGTTAAAAGCATTCTTTAGCGGTTATTTTTTCCCAAAGGAAAGACTGAACGAATTGGAGAAGTGGAATAACATTTTCTTTCCTTTAAAATATGGTATCGGCATAGAAAAATTCCATATGCCCCGCATTTTTTCTCCGTTTCATCCCTTGCCCGATATGGTTGGTAAAAGTGGTTCTATTGGTGCAGTGGCTTTTTGTGTGCCTGATATGGATATCTACATAACGGGATCTGTAAACCAGCAAGCAAGTCCAAATATCGCGTTTCAGACCATGATAAAAATTATTAATAAATTGAGATAATAAAATGACTGTTAAGGAAGAAATAAGAAAGCAGCAACAATATTAAAACAATATTCAATATTCTAATTAGCTTTAATTTGAATTATTTACTGCATTTAGCTGTAAATTGAAATCATAAGGTATAAATATGCTTGATTATAAGATTAACCATCTAATTATACGTTAATTGGAATTTCATCCATAGAGGTATTGTATTATGAAAGAAAGAATTATACCAACTGCGCCAATTGAAAGAGTGATAAGGGCAGCAGGAGCCCACAGAGTAAGTGCAACAGCCAGTGCAGCCCTGGCAGACCATCTTGAAGAGTATGGTATTGAATTAGCAAAACGGGCCAACAGTCTCGCCATTCATGCCAAGCGGACCACTGTAAAAGGCGAAGACATAGAAGAAGCATTAAAACAGTTGAAAAGATGAAAATGGAATTATTCCATTTTCTATGTTAAAGCAGTTTTTTAATATCTCTGACGAAATCTTTCATTTGAACCATAGCCATATCTACATTTGCATCCGGTTTTAACATAAGCAACACTACTGAATCATTATTGACCTTTTGCAGGGCAATAATGCCTTTATCTGTATAGGTCAGATTTCGATTAAAACCATAAAGACCAAGTTTATTGGCAGAATGCTGGGATTGGACATATAAAGATGAAGATACGGCATGGGCCATCTGTGGATCAATAATCCCATTAAAATGACTTGATATTTCCAGACCGTTGGCTGTAGAGATCCCTACACCCATTACTCCGCTTACATTGTTACAATATTTATCTAGCAAGCTATGAAGCTTATCAGATTTTGATTTATTAACTTCTCCCATTTTTCCCCAAATGATAATATAACTGCCAACTAATAAATATTTCGAAACATAAGCAGATAAAAATCCTATGACAAAAATAAGAGAAATTAAGGAAAGAGAACTTGTTTCAATCATAACTGAAATTATGGAATTAGGTATAATTTCAAATAGACCTTCACCCCTGGTTGGTGCAGGCAAGGATGATTGCGCAGTTATAGAACTAAATGGGTCTGAACTTCTGGTCGCATCCACAGATATGCTCCACAGCAGTACTGATTTTCCTGCAGGAATGACCCCATGGCAGATGGGCTGGATGAGCGTGGCAGTGAATTTGAGCGATATTGCAGCTATGGGTGCCAGGCCCATAGGAGTAATGGCAGCCATGGGACTCCCCCCTGACCTTGAGTTGGATTTCGTGAAAGAACTGGTTAAAGGCATGAAAGCCTGTGCCGAGACGTACGGGACTCATATTATTGGTGGCGATATTGACAGACATGATGAACTGACGGTGGTGGGTTCTGTGCTGGGATCAACAGACAAAGCTCATTTCATATTACGAAAAGGTGCCAATATCGGCGATCTTGTATGCGTTACCGGAGAATTGGGCACGGCAGGAGCCGCACTGGATGCCCTGAAAAATGATACGAATGTGGACCCTGGTTTGGTTAAAAAATTCTATCAGCCCATCCCGAGGATTTTTGAGGGTATGGCCTTAGCCAGGACAGGGTGTGTGACCTCAATGATGGATATCAGTGACGGGCTGGCATTATCCCTGCATGACCTGGCCGCTGCCAGCGGAGTTGGATTCTTTATTGAGTTTGAAGACATCCCAAATCATGAAAATGTAAGGGATATGGCAGGGGATGATGACCAGCTGGTTGAATGGAGTGTATATACTGGTGGTGATTTTGAACTGCTGTTCACCTTGAGACCCGAATGTATTGAAAAAGCAGGTGAAGTTGCCGAATTCACAATAATCGGAAAGGTCACATCTGATAGTATCACCATGCAGCGAAACGGACGTATTGAAGGTATTGAGGCAAGGGGATTCCAGCAGTTCGGGGATAATATATAACTATTATAGAGCCTAAAGTTGATACCATGATAACATGTCCCACCTGCGGGAAACCTGACTGTATCCAGACAGCTGAGGAGGTGCTGGATTCCATATATCAATTATACCTTGCCTGTCCTGAATGCCTGCCCGAACCAGGTTGGGATAAGAGTGCTCCGCTAACGGCTCAGCCAGGTTCTCAAAACATAAACAGCGATACCCTGTTATGCCCTTCATGCGGCCGAAGACCCCTTGATGCCATAATGGGTCAGGTATTATCCATTATGCAGGAACATGGGGACAGGGATGATGCAGCAGGACTGGCCCAGGTGGGTACACCACTTATCACACCCGGTTTTCCGATCATGTATCCACCCAGGCTGAGGCCTGATAATCTTGTCATCATAGCTGATAATATCCAGCAGGTCAGTGCAGAAGATATTGTGAACAGGGTGCCTGAGGTCAGGGGAGTAATATTACGAACAGGTGACCAGGCAGAGAGTGTGGGTATTCTTGACCTGGATTCTAAACCTCATGAATATATTCTCCTGGCAGGGTGTGATATGAGGTGTGATCTTGCCCAGACCATGTTCGGTGAGCTGGTAGTTTATAAGCAGCAGAGCAGGATACATATCGAGTTCAATAACCAGAACAAGATGGGAATAATTGAGCAGCTGGACATGAAAGGATTGCTGGCCGGTGCAGTGGTGGTGGACGGTATGTGCGGTTCAGGTGCTCTGGGTATGATGACCATGTTGGCAGGAACAAAAAAAGTATTTTTCAATGATGCCTGGCGCCCTGCCATCGAGGACCTGCTATTGAATATTGAGGTCAATAAGGATATTCTGGATGTGCAATTGGAATCCATGGTATTGATCAAAGACCTGCCCCTGGTTGGGGATGAACCTGTTCTGGTGGCCAGAGCTATACGAAACGGTAAAAATGTTGCAGAAATTTATTTTGGGGATCTAAGGCTTCTGGTTGATGTAATTGATATGTGTGATGTGTGTCTGATAGATACCTACCCTTCGGCAGACCCATCTGATTTCGTTACATTATGGTCTGCAATGACCCCTAACGTAATAGTGGTATAAATATCCAATCCTCTTATTCATGTGATGGGATAAATCGCGCGGCTACCAGTCCGGCCAGCAAACTTAATATCAGTCCTTCAATTGCCCAGTCTAACAATAACATACCGGGCAGATTTATCAGATAAGACATGGTCACATAAGATTGAGCAGTGAGAAGGAAGACTATGGATCCGTAATATAATCCTTTCTTTTTCCAGGTTTTTCCAGGTACTGATGCTTCAAAGATGTCATAGACAGAGACAAAGATCAGAGCGAATACAAAGGCCGATAACATTGATATAAGATAGAAGGACATTGGCGGTGGACCCATTGCAGGCATCATGATCTTGCTCCACACCTGCGCATACGCCTCATCTATATAATAATCCATAGTCAAAACAGCGCCTATCATGTGTATGATCTGGCTGATTATTAAAATGATAATGCTGGCAATTACGATATTTCTGAGATTTTCTTTCCTGATACACATGGAAAATCAACTCCAATTATTAAAAGATGTCTCAAGGTAAAAATTTTTTGCATAGAAATAAAAGGGAATGAGTGAGGATAGTAAGCCCCCTTCTGTTTGCACGGCACTTCCCAAAGGGATGTGATCCATGACTAAACGGCATTCGGCTAAGCACCAACTCCGAACCGGCTCCAGAAAGGCCTTTTGGTTCACTATTTGGCTTGCACCCACGAGGATTCACGCGTTCCATCCGCAACTCGCGCGACCTCAACCTTTCGGTATCATAGCATTAACGCGGTACGGTATCGTTTCTGTGCCATCATATAGCAGTGCCATGTGAGCTGCTGGTTTTAATCAGCAACTGCCAGGACTCTCGTCCTACGCCCACTACAGGCGTTCGTGTATCTGGAAGGTGGGGGGACTTTCCTCAGATCTAATGACCCGGCGGCCGTCCTTCCTCTCTCAAGGACTAATAGTAGGTTAAGCTTAATATAAATTCTGGTGGCAGGAATTATTTCTTTAAAAAGAATTCTTTGACAATATATAAAACTGCCACGATCACAGCCAGATCAAAGATAGATCCGATCAGATCACTATATTGGTAATTGAATAAATTACCTATAGCAGAGTGCATACCGTAATAAAAACTGAACGAAGCAAGCAATAACAACAGTAGCAGAATCAGAATCGTCCCAGTCTTAAATAGCTTGATATTGTCTATCTTGTCTTTTTCCTGAACCGTATCTTCGTCCATTGCCTTCACCTATCGTTAAGTTTGAATTTCCTGAAAAATATTATCACTGATAGCAGACTTATTACTGCGGTTAATAATCCGAATCCCGGTTCTTTGAAAACTGGTGCACCTTCTGTCCTAAATACATCCTCTGGGTATGGAGTTGGTTTAACCTCAAATTCAGTGGTAAATGTTTCGGTAGTGCTTATTGTCCGGGTCTGTCTAGTTACATCCTCGACACCTGTACTTTTAGGAGCCATAAAGAAGGATACTCCGTATTCGGTAATGATGCGCTCGTTTTCAAATATCATCACTTCTACCCTGTAATCCCTATCTTTTGGGACTTCGAGCTCAATATCTTTGACCACTGTGGTGTCGGACTTGACCACGCCCACATTAATATTGCCGCTATTACCGATAAGGTTAGTATCTGCATCTCTGAGCTTGACCAGCGCTGTAAGTGGTGTTGAATCTGACCTGCCGTAATTATCTAAAAACGTAGTTACTTTCATGGTTGTGGTAGATTCACTTCTGCTCAACAAAGTAACGTCCACGTCGCGGATGTTGATGTATGAATGTGTTGGACTTGTGAGCAGGGATTCAAGACCTGATATACTGCCCTGGCCGGAAGTTACCAAACCATCATTCTCATAAAGGGACACCTCGATCCGATAGTTGCCGATTATGGGGACTTCAAGGTTTACAGTACCGTTCTGAGTCCTGTCTTTGCCAATTTTTCCCATGGATACTTTCTCATCGGCCATGAGCAGATTGGTTTTCAGGTTGTAAGCTTTTGTCTGGATATCCACATTACCCGAGGTCTGGCCGCTGTTGCTCACATAGGTTATGATGCTTAGTTGTACTGTATCGTCGTCCACTACGTCGGCTTTTATGTCAACCTTGTTAATGGTCAAGCTGGTCGTATCGTATTCTTGCAGGCACCCACCTGCCAGGATAGATATGAGAATTAAAGCTGTGATTAGAAGCTTACTATTGAACTTCTGGATAATTTGCAGGTGTTATTGGTTAAAATAGTTTTCTATAAATTAAAAATAATTTAATATATTAGTGACGGTATTATTAATGAAAAGTAATAATTGTTTTAATAAAATAAATTTATTATAATAATTTTAAATGAATATTATCGAGATTCCATCATTTCAAGAAAATTTTCTCGTTTAGTTTAACACAAATCCAACATTTATTTACATCATAAAGACCATCTCTAACCCATCTTTGAGTGAATTTCTCTCAAAAAATGCCACTAATCATTATGCATAGACCCACTAACCCTAAAAAACAACTACAAATCTGTAGGTATACACTCCTTCACATCAAAACCTGGTTTTTTGATCATCAGTTTTCTAAATATTTCCTCAAGTTCAGGTCCCAATTTAATTGGCCTCCATAATTTAAGTTTTTTCTTCAGCGCTTCATTTTCATAAAAACCTTCAACAGCATTCCCTGATCGGATCAAACTCTTCAATTCCCCAAATGAATATTTGATCTTCCTATCACTTAAAACCACACTTAGCAATGACATCAGGAGATAACCAAAAACAACCATTACAGTATGTGTTTCTATACGGTCATCCCTGCTATGATAAACTGGATCTATCTCCAGATCGGATTTCAAGGCTCTGAACCCTTGTTCCACTATATCTCTGCTTTTATATATCTCGATAAATTCCTCAGCTGATAATCTCTTATGATTTGTGAACAAAACAAAAAATCCATATCCTTTTTTCCTGGTTTCAAGTACCTTATCATCGATATCAATCTCCATTTTCCCATTTATCTCAACAATTTTTATAGCCGTCTTCAGATGATATTTAGATATCAAGATCTTGATATCATCCTGGTTTTGACCATCATTTACCATCTTTGTTATATGCTCCACTTTTTGATCCAATATCCCGCATTTAAGTTCCATGAGATCTGGGTTATAGCAAACGAGGACTCTCGATTTTTTGTTGTAAACTTCTTCGTCCATTACTTTGCCGTAAATTTTTGTTGTCACATTCTTCGATTTTTCTTTTGAATATATCATCGGTAAATCAGATTTATCAACTTTTTTGATAAATTTACCGCTACTATTTGTTTTGACCATAGAAACGAAATAAGTTCCTTGCTTTTGAAATTCCTGCAAATAGTCAATGTTGCCTGGATTTACATTGCCCTGATCAAAAATAACAAACTTTTCTTTAATATGTGATGTAAGCTCATGATATCTGATACTGATTTGATCTATGAAATCTCCAAACATCTTTACATCTTGAGTATTGCCGGGATATGTATTTGCAAAAAGAGGGACGTGTTGGTTATTTACACCCAGGATCAGGTTTACCTGAGGTGAACTTTTTCTTTCATTTTTACTGCAATATCCAAAACGAATCAACTCCGTTTCTTTGTCTTTCCAGATTTTTATTCTAGTTGCATCTATTATTAGATGTTTCAGGTCAAGATGATGAATTTTAACAGCATTCGTTACGGCATCATTCATTATATCCCCTATGTTGCGGTAGAGAATATCCATGAATTCATACACTTCCTCGAAATATTTCATATCAGTAGAGTCTTTTAAAATTGAGTGTTCTAATCTGACTTTGACTAGTCTGCGTTTACTCACTGGAAATAAAGTCCTGAGAATAATAATGTTATTGAGTGCCACTGCTATGCGTTTATCGTTTGTGTATTTTTCTAATATCTTACTGAAATTGATGGAATTTGCTATACTTCCAAGAATCAGTTCTCCACTATAGCTGACCTCTTTTTCGTTTTCAAGGGGTTTGATCTGAAGATCGGCTAATATCTTTAAAGCATCATTGATTGGACCAAGGTAAATGTAGGAGGATTTTATTTTCTTCCCATCTCTTTCGTTCTTTTTGAGGGCGACGTAAGTCTTTGTTTTTCTTTTGATTTCATGGAGATGCCAACTCATAATATATATAGTATGTATATAAATATATTTAAACTTTATGCTTATTGATATTGATTATTATAATAAATGTGTATACATACATATAAGATATATTATATAAATACTAATTCAAGAAACAGTGTCGGTAGAGGTTGCAATTTTTGGGAAAATGGATTTTAGAAGTGAGGAAAATCAGGGGTGATTTTAAGAAATGATGGAGTAGTTAGTGATTTTTTCGAAAAAATTAGTTCTCAAAGATGGGCTCTAATTTAGGGTGAATTATCTGATGAAAGATTCAAAAGGTAGTAAAATTTCAATTGGTGATCGAGTAACTGTTCTTTGGGGTTTTGATAATAAGTTTCATGATGGGAATGTTGTTCGACTTAGTGAAAAATTTGTTGATATTGATATTTTATCGCGCAGAATTAGCATAAAAGACCAAAAAAGGGTAACGAAAATACTCTAACTAAAAATATATCGAGGTTTTTGATTAACCTACTTTTTAGTGTCCCACATATAAGTGGTTTATATAGTGAAATCTAAAAACAGGGGTATTTCAAAATCCTCTATCGTTTAATTGAAAATCTTAGTATTTCAAATATTTTATTGACAAAATGGAATTATTCCAGAACAACCCATCCGGCATTTATTAGAAGTTCTTTTGCAGAAAGCGCGTTTTTCCATACATGTAATATAGTGGACTCTTCACGATGACCACAATTTGAACACTCATAAAATCTCAGTTTCTTAATTACTCCCTTTACCTTGATTATAAATTCTCCACCACATGGACACCCCTGTCCAGAAGCATTATTGATCCGATAACCTGAAGAAATACATTTGTATTGGCAATTTGGGCATACAAATGCCGTACTATATTCATCTCGATATTGCTCGTTTAATGCAATCGCATATTCTATTTTATTTCCATTTACTACTGTACTGCCACTAATAAAGCCAGATCTCTTTTTCAATTGAGATCCACATTTTGGACAATCGTTTTTTTTCTTGTGATCAAGAAAAATATTTGGAGAATTTATTTCGGGTTTTTTAATTGAAGGTCTGGCCTTCGGTCTCTGTAATATATGGTCCATTATGTCTGCAGCATTTTCAAAATTTCCAAGCTTTGTGCCACAATTCATGCAGAATTTTGCTTCTTCGCTTGTTATTTTCCTACAATTAGGACAGAACCCCATCTCAATTACCTCATTTTGTTAGTAATATTAAATTGGAAATTTTTTAAGTTTCAAAGTCATTATATGCATCTCTATACTTATTAATTTTGGTAATTTTTGAATACTATTGATATTGTTATCAATTTATTCACACCAACCTGAACACGCAGATTTCCAGCTTGTCTGATCCATCAAGTCTTCAGTCACGTCACCATTTCGGTTCACACTGCCCTGGAAAATTGATGCTATTATAGCTACCATAACAAACAATACAACTATAACTCTTAGCGGTTAATTTTTGTGATATAGCAGATCTGAGTATCTAAACCTCATTCAAGCAATCATTTCCAAATAGGTTTAACTATGATTTTAAAACCATCTTGACTAAATTCATTCTCTTCATCCTCAGTTAAAATTAGACCTTCTTTTAGATCATAAATTTTCATAGCCTCTTTTAATCCATCCATCTATCCATTACAAATGGAGCAATTTTAGTAAACACTTCAATGGTATTGGAGTATATGCAAAAAATTGCGACAGCACACCCAACCTCAGCAGAGCAACTGGATATAATTATTAAGATAATATACTATAAGGATCAAGGCACCCAAACATTTTTTAAATTCGGTCTCTCACAGCTCTCCTAAGTCTCCTCTTCCCATCTGCAGGTTCACTTCCCATCTTCAGGTACTTCAGATATCGGCCAGGTTGAATACAATAAATCCAAAAAACTATCTTTTTATTACCACCATTATGACAGTGGAATAGCGAAATACCAACCTGGAATCATCCCACCCCACCTTCAATCCTGATAAATCCCCCTCCATTGAGGCCAGCATCATATCCCTGATCCTCCTGACCTTCCCGGCAGGGGGGTCGGCAATCCCGATCCAATGTTCAAAATCAAAATCAGTCCCGCCGCTGACAATATCTACTATACCAAGTCCCTCCTCTCTCAGCATCTGTTCCAGCTCAGAGATCTGATAGTGCCTGATGTGTGACGGGTCTCTCAAATTCTCCATTGTATTCTGGTATTTACTCTTGGCTTGGTCTTGCGAAGACACCATATCTTCGATCACCAGCTTACCTCCGGTTTTCAGTACCCTGGCCATCTCTGATATGGATTTCAGGGGTTCTGGGAAATGGTGAAATGAGAACCTGCATGTGACCACATGGAATGATGAGTCCTTAAAGGGCAGATGTTCAACATCCCCCAACTGGTTGGCAATGTTACCAAGTCCTCTCTCCTGTGCAGCCTGTACAGCCAGCTCCAGCATCCCGGGGGTGATATCAAGCCCCACCACCTGCTTAACATGGGGCGACAAGGCCATGGCAAGATTGCCAGTACCTGTAGCCACATCCAGTACAATCTCATTTCCTGAGAGATTGAGTAATCCCACCACAGTATCCAGGTCGGTCTGATCTATCAGGGTAATTGAAGTAGCATAGGCTTTTGAGCGCCTGCCAAACTCATATACAGCTACTTTCTTTGAATTTCTCATTATTCTGATCCTTCCTGGCCCATATCTGGTTTTTATCTGATTCCTATTAATTTAACCGAATTAATTATATCTTCCATATTCCATGAATAATAGTATGGCTCGAAAACTTACATCCAGGGATATGGAATTATTAAGAAAAATGGTCCCTGAACTGGATATTGATAATTTTCCTCCTGCTTTTCGTTCCATATTGCCGCCGGTAAGTAAGCGCTTTAGTAGTTCGAAACAGGAATTGAAATCACGGCTTGATACATTGTCCACTACAGATCTGGAATATCTGGTAGACCTTATTTTCCAGGGTGATGAGTGCCTGACATGTTTAACAGATGAATATTTGGATATCCTGCTGGATAAGATCAGGGATAAAATATCTCACAAAAAAGCCGAGGACCTGGTGGAACTGCTAGGATATATTAAGGAGGAATAGCAATGCCCCATATCATGGAGATCCTGGGAATGACCAGGGTAATGGTAAAGGATGGCAAGGTAATTGAGGCTGGTAAGCCCCAGATAACCTGGTGTCCCCTCTGGGACAAGGCCCGCGGGATCAGGGAAATTACAAAAGAGTCGGCTATCCGGAACATGGAGCAGCGGATAAAGGATTTCGGTATGTTCACGCCGGGCAGGCGTCTTGATCTGGGTGTGTTCGCAAGTTTCGGCATATCTGAGATCATGATGACAGCGCTGAGCAGAGGTCTCATAGATTCCACTGTCACAGTATGCGACGGGGCCGGAACAGTTGTTACTTCAAATCCCGAACTGGTCCAGGGTATGAGCGCCCAGATCTCAGGACTGATAGAAACAGAGCCCATTTCTGAAGTGATAGAGGCCATCCATGAGAGGGGAGGTTATGTACTGGACCCAGAATCAGCCAGAATTGATCAGGCAGCAGGACTTGAACTGGCAGCATCTAAAGGTTATTCCAGAATTGCTGTATCGGTCGTGGACGTGAATTCTGCTGCCCGAGTACTGGAAATGAAACAGGAACTGGGTATTGAAGTAATAATAATGGCAGCTCATCTTACCGGAATCTGTAGTGATGATGCAGCAGAATTGTTAACACAGGTAGATGTGATCACTGGTTGTGCATCAAAAAAAGTAAGAGAACTGGTACACCCACTCATTCAGGTAGGGACAGCTATTCCACTGTTCGGGCTTACACCCAAAGGAAAAGAGCTGCTTATTGAAAGAGCAAAAGATATTGACTCCCCCATTTTAATAAACACCATGGCTCTCCCTGTCCTACCCGAAGAGAACCAGCCTAAGCCATTAATTAATTAGGCATTGACCTCATGGTTTTATTCTTTTCAATTTTTTCAAATTCCTTTCTAGCAGCCTGAATCTCATTGATCATTTTCAGTTTTTCTGGTTCTATAAAGCTCATTGTAACTTTCATTTAACTACCCCAATATGAAATTCCCTACATTTCATGAGAAATGCCTTATTTGAACAATTTAATTGAACAACGAAATAGTATTTTGAATCAGATTTGGTAATAAACGGATTATCATTACAGTTCAATTTTATATAAGTCAGAGGAAATTATTTATACTGAAAACCGTATCAATTATTATGGCCTGGCACAGCATCGATGTTGTCGATAATGCATTTGAAAAAACTAAAAATGCTTTGATCGAACCTTTCAGCTTCTGGAAATGGATAAAACTGGGCATAATTGTATTCCTTATGGGTGGCGGCGGAGGTTCAAATTTCAATCCCAGTGGGTTTAATAACAGGGATTATGGAAGTAAGGAAATTATGCCGTCTGCTGACGATATTTCTGTACAGATCAGTCAGTTCCTGCAACAGTATATAATGGTCATCTTAATTATTGCAGGACTGGTCCTGCTTCTAATTCTAATTTTTTCATACATTTCCAATATCATGGAATTTGTATTTGTACACTCCCTGGTTACAAACCAGGTGAGATTTTGGGAATATTCAAGGAAATATCTGCGATTGGGATTTAACCTGTTCATTATTAGAATACTGTTAATGCTGGCGTTTTTTGTTCTGTTAGGAATAAGCATGCTTCCGATACTGCTGCCCATACTGGATTCGCCTGAAAATATTGGCATTGGTTTTATTTTCTCGATCATTATCTGGGTTATTCTTATATTTCTTGTACTTGCCATAATTTTCGGGATCATAGGATCATTTATTAATCTCTCCATACCCCTGGCCATGTATCATAACCTGGGTATAATAGCAGCTTTCAAGAAGATAGCAGCAAGATTCAGAGCAGATTGGAAACAGATATTGGTCTACTGGGTGGTCAGGTTAGTGCTGGGTATTGCAGTAGCTATTATTGTTGGAATTGTTGGATTGATCCTCTTTTTGATAGTTCTTGGGATCACAGCTTTAATAGGTGCTTTACTGTATTTCGTTTTAGGGGCAATTGGTCTTGGATGGGCGGATCTATTATTCTGGGTAGTCTTTATACCCTATTTCCTGATCGCGTTTATAGTATTGATGGTATTCATCCTGCTCATTATAGTCCCTGGTCGCGTGTTCATAAAGTACCATATGTTGACATTCCTGCAAGCCTGGTACACGGAAGCTACGATACCATTTTTTGATACACAGAGCAGTATCCCAGGATGAAGTAATTAATTAGAAAGGTGGAATAATATGTAAGGTTCTATGGAGCCTTGCCAGCTTTTCTTTATCTTGCCTGGAAAAATCTGTAGGGAACTGGGATTTATTTAGTTCGCCAGATGTATTATGAAACACGTTAAACTGGGCGTTCATTACATTATCAGATTCATTTGAATGGTCCAGTCCTAAGATATGCCCAAATTCATGTAACAGTATAGTGGTCTCAAGATCCTCGTTAATGAATGAGCCCTTAAATATGATAATGGAATCTGCAAGGTAGGTCACACCTACAGAATATATTTTATCGGTAGCTGGCATGTTGTTAGAATCTGAATTATCTGGGTGCCAGGTAGTATCCAGATACATAACATAAATTGTGATATTCCTTCCCACCCAACCAGTCCTGTAATCTCTATGGGCCTTTTGCAGTCCCATAGCTACGTCATGCAGTTTTCTTCCATTGATGACTAATGGAACTTCATTGTTTTCAATCTCATGATTTACGTGTATTACTACGGGTTTGTCTGAATATTGTTCAATTTGTTTTTGCAGTATTTCTATGGTTTTTGGGTCAGGTTCCATACCTGTCTGATAATCCACTTCTATTACAACCGTGCTATAAGGAGAATATTTGGACAGGATCAGGGCATTATAGTAACCAGGCATATTATTAGCACCATGATGGACATAAGCTGGTATTAATATGAATATGAAAATTATAGCAATGACTATAATAAATGCAACTGAAGAAATTACAAATTTTTTAAGACCTGATACTTCACCCATTTAATGTCTCAAATTTTCTTATTGTTCTTATGTCTCTTCTATTTTTCATATAAATTGAATTCTATATCCCTGCCCTTCAATTCCTGAATGATTTCATCAAAAAAGATACCAGTACCCTGTATATGGCTATGATCCATTTCTCGCAGGCGACCTCCTTCAAATCCCACACTGGTGGTCATTACTCCACACGAAGGACTGCCTCCCACCCCTATAAGTTTGATCTTATATCCTGCTTGATGCAGCATCTGGAGTATATCTGCGGTTGGCTGAAATATTTTGCGGCAGAAACGCCTGTAATTGGGAATATCCAGCTGTTCTGAGGTCACTTCCCAGCGGTTCAGACCAGAGTAGGAGACCTCAGGACATGGGAGCTGGATGATATTGTCAGGAAGGTCTAAGGCTGGTAAGGGTTTCAGACCTTTTAACCGCACAGCAGGATTCAGGAAACAGTGTGAAATAATATGGATCTCTTTCATATGATTCATATGGATAGCATTGAAATTATTTATTTCTACAGGCAAATTTGAAACCTCCCACAATCTTCATATAGAAGTACAAACATGTAAAATAGACTTGAAATAATCATAATCAATAGCAATAGGAGGAATAATTTTTTTATGGCAGGACAATTAGGAGGACAGCCAATATACATTTTGCGCCAGGGTACGGAGCGTTCCCGTGGGAAAGAAGCACAGAATAGTAACATCATGGCAGCCAGAGCAGTAGCTAATGCGGTACGCACCACATTGGGTCCCAAAGGAATGGATAAGATGCTGGTGGATGGAATGGGCGATATCGTCATCACCAATGATGGTGCCCAGATCTTGAAGCAAATGGATATCGAGCACCCGGCAGCCAAAATGGTGGTAGAGGTGGCAAAGACCCAGGACGATGAAGTAGGGGACGGTACCACGTCAGCAGCAGTGCTGGCAGGAGAACTGTTGAAAAAAGCTGAAGAACTGCTCAATATGAATATCCATCCGACCATAATAGCTTCCGGTTACAGGATTGCCAGTGATAAAGCCAAAGAGATCCTTAATGGAATGACGAAGGCGGTAACTGAAGATGATGAAGATCTTTTGTTGAAAGTAGCAGGTACTGCCATTACCGGTAAAGGTGCAGAGAGTGCAAAAGAGAAACTTTCAAAGTTGGCAGTAGCAGCGGTCCTATCAGTAGTTGAGATGGATGATGGTCAAAAAGTTGTGGATCGGGATAACATCAAACTGGAAAAGAAAGTAGGCGCCAGTGTGGAAGATTCTGAACTTGTTGAAGGTATGGTAATAGATAAAGGGCGAGTACACCAGAACATGCCCAAAACAGTTGAGAATGCCAAGATACTGTTGCTCAATGCTGCAGTGGAATTCCAGAAGACCGAAATGGATGCAGAGATCAATATTACTTCTCCCGATCAGTTGCAGTTATTCCTTGACCAGGAAGAGAAGATGCTCAAAGACAAGGTTGACACTATTATTGCCAGCGGCGCTACTGTCCTGTTCTGCCAGAAAGGTATTGATGACATGGCCCAGCATTACCTGGCAAAGGCAGGTATTTTTGCAGTTCGCAGGTTCCTGAAAAGCGATATAGAGAAAATGGCCAGAGCCACTGGTGCCACTATTGTCAATAATATGAACGAGATCTCAGAATCAGACCTGGGCTTTGCCGGTCTGGTAGAGGAGCGCAAGGTAGGTAACGCAGACACCACTTATGTAACAAAATGCCATAACCCGAAAGCTGTATCCGTGGTGTTAAGGGGCGGTACCGAACATGTAGTTGATAATGTGGAGACCGCATTCGAGGATGCCACCAGAGTTGTTGGAGTAGTAATAGAGGACGGACTAATAGTAGCAGGCGGCGGTTCACCTGAAATTGAACTGGCACTTCGCCTGAAAGAGTATGCAACTACCCTTAAAGGAAGGGAACAACTGGCAGTTACTGCCTTTGCAGAAGCTCTCGAAGTCATCCCACGCACCCTGGCTGAGAATGCAGGATTGGACCCCATCGACAAGCTGGTGGAAATGCGCAGCCAACACGAAAAGGGTGTGAAATCTGCAGGCCTCAATGTATTTTCAGGCGATGTGATCGATATGTGGAAGGAAGGTGTGGTCGAGCCATTGAGGGTAAAGACCCAGGCAATTAATTCCGCAACTGAAGCGGCTGTTATGATATTAAGAATTGATGATGTCATTGCCAGCAGCAAATCAGGTGGAATGCCAGGCGGAATGCCCCCCGGCGGTATGCCTGATATGGATTTTGATTAAAGGAGTTGAGCTGTGCCTTGTGGCACAGCTTGCATTTTTTCAATATCTTACTTACGTCAATATTAAAAAATTAGAAATCTTTAAACGTAATTTTTTCCAAACCTGAGGTGCCTTCATTGGATGTCTTTAATACATCAGAATATTCAAAAGAACAAGCTATAGAGATTCTTAAAGAGGAATTGGCACAAAACCCGATCCTTTTCCTTACAGGTCCTCAAGGGGGCGGTAAGACTACATTGAGCATTGCCATGGCTGATGGGAATGTAGGTGCTATTTATGAGGGACGTGCGCGTAGTGCCCAGCCTGTCATACTGATACGGCGGGATTGTCTTGAACAAATGGAAAAAGAGATCGTTGAGCACCGCAAACTTCCGATTTTTGATGAGAACGGGCAGGCTTACGTAGATGTGACCATGCTGGAAAAACTCAATTTCATCATAGAACATATATTTGATATTATGGAAATGGGTGAAGAAAAGCTGTATGAAGATATCAAACAACTTACAGAATCGATAGGTGTAGTGCCCAGGCAAATTGAGATTGTTGCAGATGATGATGTCCTGGTAAGGCGCAGGCTCAGCCGGCATATAGATGCCGGAGAAAGACTTTCAGACCTGCTAGCAAAGGAAAAACAATACGGCATTAAATCAAACATGTGGGGCATTCAGGGTGCCAGGGTGCTGGACATTGTGAAGAGGGAAGGTGTGGGTAAATACGTGGATGGAAAATTCTCAAGGACCATTGAGGACTTCGACCGTGTGATACCCACAAAAGGTATGAGTATTGGTCAATGCATGCTCAAGTTGGTTGAGATCTCAAATGAGGAAGGTAAAGAGACTGGATTCCTTGTCCAGCATACCAAGGACGGTAATCAAAAGATCATGAGCGACCTGGTGGTAGGCAAACCCGAGAACTCCATGATAGGAGTTACCCTGCTTGAGATATATATTGGTTACAGGCAGAGCCGACATATGTACCAGACCTATACAAGCAATGTTGATGGTAATCTGGAACTCATTCATACATTTACACCCAAATTACAGGCTATGGCTGCACAGGAAGTGCTTGGCAATATTATGCTGGACCAGATCACTGAGGTAGATGAGACGGGACTGGTCTCTGATGCTGATAAATCAGCTGCTGAACGATTTGGCATCACTGTTACTGTTGTGGATTCTGATGGTACTATAGAATCATCTGATCCTGAAAGAGCAGAAGAACTGGACAGATTGATGTACGAGGCATACCAGCAGTGGAAAAGTGAACAGGGTTCCGATTCAGTAAGTTCATAAAGTACTTTAAATAAAAATGTTAACTCATGAGCGGGTGGAGTGATTATTAAAATAACAACTTCACTCGCTCATGAAGTTTATATCCGGGGCAGGATAATATTCATTTAGATGGATTTTATTATATATATTTTAGACCAAGGTTAATATTGTAATGGAATTGAAATATTAATAATAATTATAAAATCCAACCCGTTTTTTTATACTGTTGCGCAGAGAATTTTGATGTGGTATATGGTTAAGAATACCAAAGCTCAGGCAGATGATTCAGATTCATAAAACCATATATATAATCAGATAGTTTTCTTTTGTTATGTTTCAATATGTTGAAAACATTATGGGCTTTACAAAGGAAGCCTTTTATGAAGCCTATAATCAGGGAGTGGCATCTAACGATGACTCACCAGAGATGAAACTGACCATTAAAACATATGAAAGGGTAAAAGAATTAGAATCCCAGGGTAATACTGTTGAGATGATAATGGTAGGATTAAAAAAAACCGTTATACTCTATGGTGGGGGAAAATACGAGATCATACTTATTTCTTGAATGTCAATTGACCACCTAAATCAGACAAATATTAATAACAAAACAATGATATTACCATGAGTTATTACAGTACACCAAAACAAAAGGAGTGTACATACCATGTTTCTACCCACGCCTGAAGAATTAAAGAAACGAAGGACAAATCTCAATCTTACCCAGAACGAACTTGCCAGACTTGCAGGCGTAAGCCAGCCCCTTATAGCCAGGATCGAATCAGGGGATGTAGACCCCAGGCTTTCCACCCTTAGAAAGATATTTGATGCGTTTTTAGTAATGGAAAAACAGAGGATCAAGGCCAGTGATATTATGCATATCCCTGTGATACAGACTCATCCTGAGTCGTCAGTGGAAGAGGCAGTAGACATCATGGAAAAGGAGGGTTTCTCCCAGGTGCCTGTTATCGAGAACGGAGTGCCTG
>Ga0114930_10000650_pt1 | contig 35878 bp, 42 predicted proteins | sample AnhtaG_FD_87300 | JGI IMG/M metagenome (GOLD analysis project Ga0114930, IMG submission 87300) | Deep subsurface microbial communities from Anholt, Denmark to uncover new lineages of life (NeLLi) - Anholt_01485 metaG | ecosystem: Environmental > Aquatic > Marine > Oceanic > Sediment | place... | reverse complement strand
TTCAGGGGTCAAATTTGTTTCGAGAACAAGATCAGTCATCCCCAGGATTCCGTTCATAGGCGTGCGGATCTCATGGCTGATATTGGCAAGAAACTCACTTTTTGCTTGATCAGCGCCTTGAGCCTTTTTTTGAGCTGTTACAAGCTGGGTCACATCTATCAGGTTTACGATGATACCTTCATACCTGCTTTTGAAATAAATAGGCTGGAGACGAATGATTGTCTCTAGCCCAAACATGGGCCTTTGTATGATTACAGGCTGGGATTTAGGTGATGTCCGAAAATTTTCTATATGATTTTTTAATGTATCCGCTGAAATGCCGGTGTGGAAGTCCCATAAGCTTTGGCCTATGACATCAACCTTTTCTCTTTTGGCTAGACGGAGGAAATAGTCATTCACTTCCACGATAATGTTGTTCCTGTCAGCAAAAACAACACCCTCTTCCATGCCGGATATCATGGCCGCAAGTTTGGCGGTTTCTTTCTGAAGGGCTTCTTCAGCTATTTTGCGTTCGGTGATGTCTTGGAGTTGGACCAGATATCCACCAGGATTGTTTTTTTCATCCTTTCCGATCGGTGTTATCAGAACATCGAGATAGATCGAACCACTTTTTGAGGTTTCATATATGTTGAATTCCTTGATTCTTTCAAAATTATGCAGGGTTTCGTATCGGGCAATTTCACCCCTTATCAGTTTGTTTCTCGCTTCCTCCGGCAGGTTGGGATTTTGAAAAAGATTCAGCCTGTTCGATGCCTCGATTGTCTGGATCCCGAATATTTCCAGGCTAGCTTTGTTGGAATCGATCAAGTTCCCCGCAGAATCATACAGTTCGATTCCTATCGGAGACTCTTTGAATATGTTCCTGAAGTGTTCTTCGCTTTTTTTAAGCGACTCTTCCGCCTTTTTGCGTTCCGTGATATCACGGAGCACACTTTCCATACCGATGGGATGGTGGTTCTCATCGAAGAGCAATCTTGCATTGACCGATGTGTGGATTTTCCTCCCATCTTTGGACACGAGATTCAATTCGTAGTCGTTTACGAATCCTTCTTCATTTAGCTTGGCCATCAATGCATCACGATCATGGGGGCTTTCATAATAATCCGTTACAGGATGGCCGATAACTTCTTCGGGAGAAAACCCGGCTTGGTTCATAACAGAAGGGCTGATTTCTGTGATTATGCCATCCCTGTCTGTCCGGTAATAGACGTCGTGGAAAGATTCAAAAATCAATCTGTACTTTTCAGCATTTTCCTTGAGCTGGTCTTCTGCCCATTTTTTTTCGGTTATATCCTTATCCACTCCTCGGTATCCTAAAATCTCTCCGTTATCGTTCAATATGGGAACTCCGTTCGTAAGAAGAAGAACTTTTTTCCCCTCCTTGGTCAGGTTCCAGTTTTCCAAGTCCACTATCGGCTTTTTCTGTTGAACGATTTGCATGAAGATTTCCCTTACTCGAGGAGCCTCTTCCGGTGTCATCAAATCAAAAGGAGATTTTCCGATAATTTCTTCCGGTTCGTACCCAAGAATTTGTTTTACTCTTCCTGATGCAAATGTGTATTTTCCTTCTTGGTCCACTTCCCAGATCCAGTCTGCTGAACTGAGAGCAACATCCTGGAATCTTTTTTCTGAGTTTTTAAGGACATCTATCATTTTTTTCTGTTCAGAGATATCCCGGTAAATCCCGTAGGTCGCTTCCAATTTTCCATCGACAATTATCGGGGATGTAAGAACAGACACATTGATCAGTCGGCCGTCTTTCCGCCGCCGGACTGTTTCCAGCCTCAGTTTTTCACCTCGAATTGTGCGTTGTGTGATGAAAAGAGCTTGATCTTGAGCATCGCTGGGAGCAACCAGCTGGTCGATGTGCTGCCCGATAATTTTCTCCTTCGTGTATCCGAAAAGTCTCACGAACTCGCTGTTGACCCTTAAGACATGCCCTTGTTTATCAGCTAGAACTATACCCTCTTGAGCGCTTTCGAATAGCTGGTCGACATACGCCCTTTCGATTTGAAGCTTTTTTTCCAAGTTCAAGGAAACGTTCTGTTGGGAAGAAATACACATTTCTTTTTCAAAATTATCAAAAATATCTTTTTCGTCTTGCATTTTGTTTCTGTATTATAAGGATTTGGAAAGGATGATTTTATCTCGACCTTTCTTTTTTGCCGAAAGCATAGCAGTATCGCTAGCTTGAATAAGTTCCATTTTTGACACTTGGAGGTACTTCTCATTGGAAACACACCCGATGCTGATGTTGATTTTCAAGGAACCGACTTCGGTGGGTATCTTTTCGTTGGCGACTGAGTCATAAAGTCGCTTTGCGATATTTTTAGCCTCCTTGTTGCCGCAGCTAGGAAGGACGACAAGAATTTCGTCTCCTCCATAACGACCGATCCTATCATAGGGCCGGATGGCGTTTTTCAGTCGGTCTGCCACTTCGACCAGGACCTCGTCTCCGATCAGATGCCCATAGCGGTCGTTTATTCGCTTGAAATGATCGATATCGATCATCACGACTCCGGTCGGAGTGTTTTCTCTCTCTCCTCTTTTTAATTCTATTTCTAAAAAATCAAAAATCTTGTTTCTATTCCACAATTTTGTCAAGTTATCCAGACTAGCAAGCCTGATACGCTTATCCTCATTCTTGATGATTCGCTCACCGTTCTGAACACGGTACTTGAGTTCCACAAAGCTGTAAGGTTTTGTTATGTAGTCATCGGCACCTGTCGATAGACCTTGTATGATATCATCCTGCCCCCCCCTTCCTGTAAGCAAAATGATGTATATGTACTTCGAGTCCTCCTTCTGGTACTCGTTGCGGATCTTATGCGAGAGTTCAATCCCATCTATCCCTGGCATATTCCAGTCCAGAATAGCCAAACGGATATCGTTCGCTCTGGCGAGGTCCCAAGCTTCGTTTCCATCCCTGGCGGAGACCACCTCATACCCCCATTCCTTAAGGTTGTTCTCGAGAGCCTTGCATGAAATAAAATCATCTTCAGCTATTAATATTTTCATTTTACACTTTATGTTGCCTTTCTTCTACAAATAGGCGCTTATCCATTCCTCTTCCATGATTTTATACAGGCAAAAAACAGGGTCAATCGCCTTTCCAGGTGATATCAACGGTGAGATTTAGCCTTCTATTCTCACCCCCTACGATGATAGAGGGAAAATAAGGATTATCAGGGGTTTGTAAAAAAATCTTGATTGATTTTACATAAGTTTGATTTTCCGGTATTTTCCCGAAATGGACGAAGGGAGTCGTCATAAAGTCGACAGATTTTTATGAATATAGAATTTGACAATAATCAGGAAAACTGACATATTCATTAAGTAATTCCGACTAAATGTCTAAGAGGGTCTCAAAATGCCAAAAAAAACACAACAAACGGTATCATTGAAAGCTAGGTGGATTATAGATTCTCCGGTAATACTTAAAGCAAATGCATTTAGAAGCGTCTATACTCCACATTCTATTGTGATTTATTTTGGATTGGTTGATCCTGAAGATATGCTCCCAGAAAAAGTTAAATCCCTCAAGGCTGCAGAAATAAAGACTTTGGCCCGATATTGTCTAGACCAAGATGATTTAATAAGATTAAAAACCGAAATTGATAAGACTGTTGATGGATTGAAAAAAAAGGGGAAATTAAAAAAGTGAAAAATAAAGAAATATTTAATTATGAGCTTCCAATTTCCCAAATAGGTACTCCTGGCCCCACAAAAGTTTTGGTGCAGGAAACATGTGAAATATCCCCAAGACAAGATTTTGCAATATTAGTGAACCTCCCCACTGATATTTGTATAGTGACAAAAATTGGGAAATATAATCTTTCCAGGTTTTTAATGTTAACTGCTATTTATGAAGGTGGATTAGTCTTTGTCGAAAACCAAGAATTTAATATATGGGGAGAAGGGAAAACGTTAGATGGGGCAATAAAAAGCTTTGAAGAGTTTTTTCTATATGATTTTAAATCTTACAAAAATATCACAGAAAAAAAGTTGGATTTTGCTGCTAGACGACAATTAAAATCATATAAAGAAATTTTAAACATTCCCTGATGAGTTTAGATCTCTCATTTTTGCACAAAAGTTTAAAAGCAAAAGGTTTTAAAATAAAGAAAGAGGGAGATCATTACTATGGCAGATTTTACCTCAATGATAAAATCATAACAAACGTAAGATCAAAAGTCGGGGGTCTCAGTAGGAAAAAATATAAAACGCTTGGCGATCCACTTGTATCTAGGATATATCAGACTCTACATTTTGATAATAAGAAACAATTCATGGACTTTCTAGAATGTCCCTATTCGAGAGAAGATTATCAAAGCAAGCTACTTGAAATAGGATTAATAGACTTGCGTTAATACTGGAAATTTAGGTCAAATGATATCTCGATAAAAAGTCTGCCTTTTCCTATACCCGGCATTTCAAGGCCCCCTATACCAAATCCCGACAGAGCGCTCGGGCCACTCCTTGATTTAAATCCATTTTGGCCAAAATTTGGATTTAATGATTTACAATTTCAACTTGTATAGGTTCAGGTATATAAGCTATATCGACTTCTATAGGTTCAGCCCTATAAAATGAACGACGGGTAGTTTCTACAATTAGCACATCATAATTGATTAAATAATCTTTGATACAAATCCAGACAAGACAAATTGCAATGATGGTTAAAATGATTTTAAGGTATTTGTCGTTTTTCATCTTTGACCTCCCTTTGCTTGGAATCTATAATATTTTAATTTTTTTTTCAAATTTTTTTTATTTAAATTTGCCCTCCAATTTCCCATGGAAAGTACAAAAAGCACTACACAAAGCGTAGTATAAAGGTATAGTATAAGTAATTGATAATAAACAAGATACTTGACAATCTCGCATCAAAAACTTATGCTTTAGTTGCAACAACAATGCACAAAGAACATGGAGGCTTGGATGAATGAAATCTGGGCTATGAGACATATTCGTTTCTTAAAACGTATGAGCCTCGATGATCTTCACCTCCTTGTGGGAAGGAGAATATCCCAGGCAAAATTGAGCAGGGTGGAGAGGAAAATCACTATCCCAAGCCCAGAGGAAAAAAGGATCATAAGCCGAGCTTTAAGGGAGCCTGTTTCAAAAGTTTTTCCAGCGGAATAACTGAGGCGATGGAAAGGCGCTGGTACACTGCAAAAGAAATAGGAGTGTACCTCGCTCTGAATCCAAAAACGATTTATGCTCCCGGGGGATCCTACCTTTCACCAAAAAGAAGGGCATCGGGCTGCGGATAGACAAACAGAGGCTGGACGAGATGTTGGAAGCTGCGGAGATCCTCCCAGTTGAAGAGCAGCTCAAAATTGGAGAAAACTTTGGATGAGCAGGATGAAGAGAAAAAAGGCCATTTTTTCATGATGCCAAACCTTTACATAGATTCAGGAATTTGGAAATTTTTAAAGCCCTCGGAGCGTGCTGTTTTGACAGTTTTGAACAGATATAAGAACAATAAATCAGGCTGGTGTTATCCCAGCATTGAAAAGCTTGTAAAAGAGACAGGGTATGAAGCTCATGCGGTTTGCCGGGCAACCAAATTCCTCGCTAGATATAGTCTAATCCGCAAAAAGCGGGCTCCCAAACGTTTTTTCTTTCAGATGAATTACAAAGTTTTGAACGAGATAGAAACCGACTTTCGCTTTTTTGCACAAAAGCTTCAAGAACGCAGAAATAAACGCATTATTGCACAAAAGGTTCATAAAAGCAGTGAAAAACCTCCCGATGGAAGCGAACCAATTGAACAAAAGGTTCAAGACAGTAAAAAGATGAAACAAAAGGTAAAAAGCTTTACTCTTAAGAACACAGCAAAATCTCTCAATCTCACAGAAGAAGAAAAAAAGAGATTCATCGAAATGGAAAAATCAGGCATCACGTTGCCTCCGGTTATCAAGAAAGAACTTGAAAGGGATGAAAAAAAATGTGCATCACGATAAACAAAATGCTTCAGGGAAAAGGCCAGGTCACCTTTCTTAATGATTAGAGGGGTGATATTCCCCACCCCGCAATCATCTTTATGGAGGGGGCATCCTGGATGATGGGATAGTATTTAGGGGAAATATGGCTTTTGTTTCAACAACCGATGGACTATAATGGTGGCCGAAGGTTCTTGTTATGCAGGGAAACAAGGTCGTCACGGCTTCGTTGTTGATCGTCGTCATTTTCATCGGGGGAGTGGTTCTCCGGTTGGCCAAGCCAGTGCTTTTTCCGTTCTTTCTTGCCGTTTTTCTTTCGTTTGTGCTTGCTCCTTTGGAGGGTTTTTTAACACGCCTCAAGATTCCCCGGGCTATTGCCATTATTTTTATCCTGATTTTAACGTTTTTAATCCTTTATCTGTTGGCATCTCTTATCTACACAACCGGGAAGGCCTTTGCTGCTGAACTTCCCAATTACAGCCAAAAAGTCAGCTCCTTGCTTACAACTATACAGGAAAAGTACAACATCTCGGGAGCTGAGTGGCAGCCGTTTGATTGGGCCAACCAGTTTGATTTGAGCAAGGTAGGCGGATTCCTGCTGGATGCTTTGGGTCCCTTTTTAGCCTTTGTCTCGAATCTTTTTCTGGTCCTGCTGTTTATGATTTTTATTTTAGCAGGGAGAGGCCAGATCGTGCCAAAAATCAACCGCGCTTTCACAAGAGAGAGAGCTTCGAAAATTTGCGGAGTTATCCAAAATATCGACAGCCAGATTCAGCGTTACCTAGCTATTAAAACTGTCGTGAGCTTTTTTACAGGCGTTTTCGCTCTGATTGTTTTATTGTTGTTCGGGTTGGATTTTGCCATCCTGTTTGGATTATTAACGTTTATTTTGAATTACATCCCGAATATCGGGTCCTTCATTGCGACAGCCTTTCCGGTTTTTATCGCTGTTTTTCAGTTCGAAACCATATGGCCTGCAGTCTGGATCCTTGTGATTCTTGTGTTGATACAGCAGATAATGGGAGCGATTGTCGAACCAAGGCTGATGGGTGAAGGATTGGATCTCAGTCCTCTTGTCATACTTTTTTTTCTTTTTTTCTGGGGATGGTTGTGGGGGATTCCTGGCATGATATTGGCTGTCCCGATCGCGGCAATCGTCAAGATCGTAATAAGCAATATTCCAGAACTGGATTTTATTGCTGTCTTTATGAGCAAGGGAAAAGAACCTAAGTTATCGTAAGAACCTTTTTTTGCTGGTCCAGATTTTTCATCCTCGCAAATCTCTCCGTAACTGCCTGTATGTAGGTGCGCCCTTCTAGGTTGCCTCTGGCCAGATGTTTCACGGCCCCAATGATTCTATCCAGCACTTTCAGCTTTTCTTGTTGGGAGTAAGTTAGAGGTTTCCCAATCATGATGATCCGTCCCTCAAAACGACATCGTTCCATCATGTGGTACATGGCTTCACCCAAGTCGTTCTGAGGTTTTATGGTTTCATCTGGCAAGAGAACAAGGGCTCTGCTTTTCTCTATCTTATCTCTAGCATAGTCCAATGCAAGCAAAGCTTCCCTGTCATTGAAGGAGGGATTTCTTTTTGCAAATTCTTTCACAGGGGTTTCAATGTGAAAAGCCAGCCAGGCCATCCGTTCATCTTTGAGAATATCCTCTTCCTCTGAGGCAGGGAGCCGTTGAGATACATGTCTTTTTTCGACGATCCTTTTTTCCTGATAGGATTTATGCTTGGAAAGAAATGGACAGGTAGTTAGACAATGGACCTCTTTTTCTCGGACCTGGCCACAGCACAAGCTGCATATAGATTCATCCAATGCCGGACAGAATCTTTTGGCTTTGCGGTTGTTGCATCGCGAACATTTTTTCATAAATTTAACAAGTGAGATGGAACGCGGCGATGGTTTTTCTCCACCAGGATGAGTCTTTTCTGTTCGGGAAAACAATCAAGTCAGAAGTATAGATTTCTCCGAAAATTTCCATTTGTCCAAAGGAATAAGAATCAACCACGTTTTTTCTTCAAAAGGAATGTGTCAGCCGTGAAAACTCTCATTTTCCTTCCAAGAAGACTCTTGAGGGCTTTGTGGGCCGCTTTTTGCTCTGCTTCTTTTTTGGAACTCCCAGTGGCTTTAGCAAGGGATCTCTTTCTCTGGAAAACTTCAACGGTAAATTGTTTTTTATGATCTGGCCCTCTTGTGGTAACCATTTTGTAATTGGGGGCAGGAAGGCTCTCTTTCTGGAAATATTCTTGAAGTGCAGATTTGTAATTGTTGATAAAAAACCTGTCCACATTGATTTTTTTAAAGAAAGGCTTGAGATGGCCCATGATGAAGTTTTTGGATTCGTGAAATCCGCCATCCAAATAGATCGCTGCGATCAAAGCCTCGTAGACCCCTGCAAGTATGGTCTTTTTTTTCCTCCCTCCGCTTTTCTCTTCACCTTTCCCGAGTAAGATGAATTTGTCCAGTTTTATTTGCTGGGCAAATGAGGAGAGGGAGGACGTGCTGGCAACCGTGGATTTCAGCTTTGAGAGTTCCCCCTCTGAAACTCCGGGATAAACAGTTACGAGAAAATCCGCCACTACCAAACCCAAGACGGAATCTCCTAAAAATTCGAGAACCTCGTTATCCGTGATATCCTCTTTTTGGCTCTCGTAGGCAAAAGAGCGATGGGTCAAGGCGGTTTGAAGCAAATCTATGTTTTGGAACCTGTACTTGATTTTCTTTTCGAATGCGTCCCACTTTTTGTTCATTTTGTATTCATGAATGGACTATTATTCCACCGACGATAGTCATAACCGGGGCTCCTTTTAATTTCCATCCATTAAAAGGACTATTGCGACTTTTAGAGAGGAACTGGCTGGTGTCGACGATAACATCCTTATGAAGCTTGAGAATGGTCAGGTCAGCATCAGTGCCAACGCTGATCTTGCCTTTATTCTTAAGCCCTAGAATCCTTGCTGGGTTGGTAGAAATCATCGCGATAAATTTATCCAAAGGAAGGATGTTTTTGTTTACCAGTTTGTCCAACAAGAGGGGAACAGCCGTTTCCAAACCATTGATACCGAACGGAGCCTTATCCAGCTCGACGTCTTTTTCATCTGGAGTATGGGGCGCATGATCCGTGGCAAAAGCATCGATCCATCCTTCCTTGATGGCATCGATGAGAGCTTCGACATCCTGCTCGCTCCGGAGTGGGGGATTGACTTTCAGGTTGGTGTCGAAACTTTCAAACGAGGCATCGGTAAGGAAAAGATGATGGGGAGTGACTTCTGCTGAGATCTTGATATCTTGTTGTTTGGCAAACTTAAGAAGATCTACCGCTCCTTTTACACTGAGGTGAGCTATGTGGACCTTAGCTTTTGTTTCTTTTGCGAGTATGATATCGCGGGCAACCATGATTTCTTCGGATGAGGCAGGAATGGCCTTGATTCCCAATTTGAGAGAGGTGATTCCTTCGTGCATAATCCCTCCCGCACTCAGGTTTCGATCCTCACAATGATCGATGATAAGAGCGTCGAGAAGTCGGGAATATTCTAAAGCCCTCCGCATAACAAGACTATTTTCTATCGGATGTCCATCATCGGAAAATGCGATCGCTCCGGCATCGCATAAGTCGGCCATATCCGTGATTTCTTCTCCACAAAGTCCCCTTGTGACGGCTGCAATTGGCAAGATATTGACCACAGCATTCCGCTTCGCTTCTGAAATGATAAATTCCGTGACACCGCGAGAATCGTTCACCGGTGCCGTGTTTGGCATGCATGCGATGGAGGTGAAACCTCCTTTTGCAGCAGCAAGAGAACCCGTTTTTATGGTTTCTTTATCCTCTTGGCCTGGCTGTCGCAGGTGGACATGCATATCAATGAAACCAGGCGCGACTACTAATCTAGATGCGTCTATGATTTTTGAGTCATCTACTTCGATTTTCGGTTTGATTTCTACTATTTTTCCCCGGTCGATCAGAATATCCAGGGTTTCATCAACATTGGAAGCGGGATCGATGACTCTGCCGTTCTTAATCAGTAATCTCACGCTCTTTTCCTCCTAGCAAAAGGTGCAATACAGCCATCCTGACTGCTGCATTGCTTGTTGAAATTTCAACAAAGGATTCTGCTGTATCCAGAATTGTCAGAATTTAAGGGCTCAATGCCGAGAAGGTGTTTGTGGTCAAAAAGCACAGGTGCACTCCTACATATTATCGACGGGTTCTGTAATCAGGACCTCATCGGTTTCGTCGATTTCTTTTAGATGGACCTGCACGATCTCGCGCTTGGATGTGGGGAGAAATTTTCCCACATAATCAGCCCTGATAGGAAGTTCGCGGTGGCCTCGATCGATCAAGACAAAAAGTTGGATGCTTTTCGGACGTCCCAGATCGATCAGGCTGTCCATGGCTGCGCGTATGGTTCTTCCTGTGAAAAGAACATCATCGACAAGAAGGATTTCCTTCTCCACCACCGAAAAGTCGATCTCTGTTTTTTTGACCATGTGTTGGGCTTCAAGTTCCGAAAAATCGTCTCTGTAAAGCGTAATATCCAACACTCCCACTGGAATTTTGATGTCTTCCAGTTCCTTTATCATTTTTGATACGCGCTTTCCGAGATAGATGCCTCTGGTTCTTATCCCTACGATGACGAGTGAGCTTAAATCCCCGTTGTGTTCGATGATTTCTGTGACCATGCGGTGGAGCGCTCTTTTTATTTTACGCGCATCCATTACCCTGGCTTTGATTTTTTCTTCCATTAAAACAACTCCAAACTTCTCAGAAGTATTTTATTGCGAATCATCCAGCTTTTGATATCCTAGTTGTTAAACAACTGAATCCTTGTGCCCACATAAAACATTTGAGTTTGGATGGGGTTCGTGCAACTGCGGTGGCAAGGCTCATCCTTTCCTTAAGAAAATGCAACATATCTCCTTAAAAGTCAAGATTGAAAGTTTTGTTTTTGGAAATAGATGAGAGTTTGTTCAAGGTCTTTTTTTATCTGAAGGGACAGGGCTTCGGGAGTCTCGAATTTTTTTTCTTCTCTGATCTTTTCTAAAAAAAACACACGCAGCTTCTTTTTGTACAGACTATCGTTGTAATCGATGATATAGGATTCGATCATGACTTCTTTTTCGTTGAATGTGGGTTTGCTCCCTACGTGGGTGACTGATGGAAATTTTTTAGACCCGATCCCCACCCTGGATATGAACACACCGGGGGGTGCGATATCGTTCAAGGGGTGAATGTTGGCGGTGGGATAACCCAGTCTTTTTCCGCGTGATTTTCCTCTGATAACGGTCCCTTCGATTTCATAGGGTCTTCCAAGGAGCGTGTTGGCTTTTTCGATCTCACCTTTTTTGAGGATCTTTCGAATTAAGCTGCTGCTTACCACGGAACCCTGGACGGTCACTGGAGGTATGGATTGGATAGAGAATCCATATCGGAACGCCAATTCACGTAATTTTGTCACATCTCCTTCCCTGTCCTTCCCGAATCTAAAATTATCTCCGACTATGATCTTTTTTGCCTTGAGTTTTTGAAGGATGATCGTACGGATAAATTCTTCTGCGGTGATTTGGGAGAGGTTGTGGTCGAAAGACAATACAATGGCCATCTGAACGCCGGATTTTTTGATCTCATTCAGCCGTTGCTCGATTGTCTGCAATAACTCAATTTTTCTTTTGGCAAGGATTTTCGCTGGGTGGGGATGGAATGTGAGAAGGAGAGGAAAGAGATTATTATTTCTGGCATCCTCCACGAGAACGTGCAATATTTTTCGATGGCCTTGGTGGACGCCATCAAAATTCCCAATGGCAACAGCACAGTTATCAGGGGGAGAGGGGATGTCTTTAAGACTCGTTATACCTTGCATGAAGTCATAATTTTATAATTTTTGCTTTTTCCATGTATGCCAACTTGAGTTGGTGAAGACTCGAGTCTATAAACTGCTCTTCATCCGTCTTTAAATTCCCCTTGGTTTTTTCTTTGAGCAAGTCAAGGAGTTCGATCAGTCTCTTTGCGAGGTCAAGGTTTTTGTCTTCCGTTTTTTCCTTATCTTCCTCGATTTGTTCGAGTAAGATTAAGCCTTGCGTGAAAAACGGGAGCACAAGGGAACTAAATTCTAAGGGCGGAAGAACAAGCGGAGTCTCTTCATTTTTTTTCTTTTCACTCATGATTTTCTCCGTTATGATAGTCTCAAAAAAAAATATCAGGATTGAAATTAATCCCAGCTTAAGCTATTTTGGTTAAGCTGAAAAAAAATAATAACCTATAAAATCAAATAATTCAAGGAAGCAGCATCATGGAAGATTCCAGAATCGCCGGTGAAAAATTTGCTCGGTTAGTCGAAATCTTGGATGCCCTTCGTAGCGAAAATGGATGTCCCTGGGATCGGGAACAGGATGAGAAGGCGATCACCAACTTTTTTTTAGAAGAGGTTTATGAAGCTGTTGAAGCGTTGTACTCCCAGGACTATTCCTCGCTCGCCGAAGAGTTGGGGGATGTCATTATGGAGGTCGTTTTCTTAGCCAGGATCGCCAAGGAAAACCAAAACTTCACGATATCGGACATCCTGGAAGGCATCAATAACAAAATGATCCGACGTCATCCTCACGTTTTCGGAAAAAAACATCAGAAGAATTCAGTCAGAGTAAGGCAAGCTTGGAATGAACAAAAGCAAGCGGAAAAGGAGAGAGACTCCGTATTGGATGGAATTACAAAATCCAATCCAGCTCTTTTCACTGCTTTTCAGGTGGGTGTGCGTGTATCTTCTTTCGGATTCGACTGGAGTCATCCGATGGATGTCCTTCAAAAGGTCAAAGAAGAGGTGGCAGAGCTGGAGAATGCAATCCAAGAGAAGCAAAAAAACGAGATATTTGACGAAATCGGGGATATCCTATTCTCCCTGGCTAATCTGTCCCGGCACTTTGATGTGAATCCCGAGATCGCTTTACGGGAAGCCAACCAGAAATTTATGCGAAGATTCCGATTTGTCGAAAAAAAAATTAAACAGGAAGACAAAGAATTGGGACAGGTCGATTTGGAGGAAATGGAGAGAATTTGGGAGGAGGCAAAAAAACAAGAGTAGGCTTTATGGTTTGTTTTCTTTTCTGAGAATTAGGTTGGATTTGATAAATTCCTCGATGTCGCCGTCCAAAACCCGATCCACATCTCCGATTTCCACTTTTGTCCTCAAGTCTTTGATCATCCTGTAGGGATGAAGAACATAGGAACGAATCTGGTTCCCCCAGGCAATTTCTGATTTGGCATCTTCCAATTTTTCCTTTTTTTCCATCTTTTTTTTCTTTGCGAGTTTGTACAACCTGGCCATCAGTACCTTCATGGCGGTGGCTTTGTTTTTGTGTTGAGATCGTTCATTTTGACATTGAACAACTATTCCTGTGGGAAGATGGGTGATTCTCACAGCCGAATCGGTGACATTTACGTGTTGTCCTCCACGTCCAGATGCTCTGTAGGTGTCGATTCGCAGGTCCTCTGGATTGATGTCGATTTCGATGTTGTCTTCGACTTCTGGATAGACAAAAACTGCAGCAAAGGATGTGTGCCGTCTTTTGTTCGCATCGAAAGGGGAAATCCTGACCAGGCGATGAACACCGGATTCCTGGCTTAGGTTACCATAAGCATGATCTCCCAAGACACGGACAGTCGCGTTCTTGAGCCCGGCTTCTTCTCCGGGCTGCATATCGAGCACTTCGGCTTTGAACCCTTTCCTCTCGGCATATTTTAAATACATCCGGAGCAGCATTTGGGCCCAGTCCTGGGATTCCGTCCCGCCTGCTCCAGGATGGATTGTCAAAATGGCATTACGCGGATCATCGGCATCATCGAACAGGGCCTGAAGTTTGGCTTCTTCCATCTCCTTTTGAAAAATAGTGAGATTTTTTGTTATCTCTTCATGAACATTTTCGCCCTCTTCCATCAGTTCTGCCAGGACTTCCAGTTCTTCTTTTTTTTCAATAAGTTGGGAGAATAGATGGATTTCTCTTTCTAAAACTTTTTTATTTCTTTGGAGGGATTGCGACTTTTCCTGATCTTTCCAGATCTCAGGAGAGGATAACTGATCGTCGATTTTTTGTAGTTCGGACTTTTTTTGAGGGAGGTCAAAGAAAACCTCGGACTTCATCGAATTGAGACAAAGCCTTTTTGATCTTTACAAAAAATTCAGAGGCGCTTTTTTTAAAATCTTGATTTTTTGTTGTCATTTTTTCTGATAGCTAGTGCCAGAATAAAGAATACGATGCCCAAAGTCAAGCTCGCTAGAGGAAAAAAATCTCCGTAGTGTGTATAGGGAGTGATAGTATCCATCGGTGCGATCGTTTCTGTGAGATAGGTCTGGGTCATTATCTTGGTCCGGGAAAGAATGCGGCCAAAGGGATCGATGATTCCACTAACGCCTGTCGTTGCGGATCTGAGTAAAAAACGTCTGTTCTCTACGGCCCTCACCACGGCGATAGCAAAATGTTGATAGGGAGCCGAGGAGTTTCCGTACCAGCCGTCATTGGTGATGGTGACGAGGAAATCCGCGCCCTTTTTGACGAATTTTCTGACTAAATTGGGGAAAATGATTTCATAACAGATCGGAGTTCCGAATTTTTTCCCTTCAAATTGGTGCAGCACAAATGCGTTTCCTGATGAGAGCTCCCCGATGGCATGAGTCATTTTTTCGATGAAAAAAAAGACTTTTTTATAGGGGGTATATTCCCCGAACGGGACAAGATGTATTTTGTAGTATTGACTCATCGAGAGGTCCGGATGCAAACATAAGGTTGTGTTGTAATAGTGAGGGAGCTGTTGGAACATAACCGTTTCATTCGTGCCGAGGAGAAGAGTGGCTCCGGATTCCTGAACAAATCGTGAAAGCTCGTATTTAAATTCTGGATAGATGTTGTAGGAACAGCTAAAACACAAAGGCACAGAAAATTCCGGCCAGATAATAAGACGGGATCCCTGTTTGTTGGCATCAGAAGACAGGCTTAGATGTTGGTTGAATAGATCTCTTATTTGAAAGTCAGAGATTTGATCCCATTGGATCTCGGAAGAAACATTGCCTTGGATAACAGATGCCTGGAAGGCTTCTTCCATGGATGGATTGTTTTTCATGATCATCCAGCCTCCAAAATGGAGGAGCACCACAAGGATAAGACCCAGAAAAAATGGGATCTTTCTCTTTTGAATCATCGAGTAAACAAACAAGCTTTGGAAAAGCACCAAAATGAATGAGAGTCCATAAATTCCGGCAAGAGATGCCAATTGAAGAAACCAGAGATTGTTGTGCTGGCTGTATCCCAGGAGTCCCCAAGGAAAACCCGTTAACAAGTGGGTGAGAATGTACTCGAATCCGATCCAGATGAAGGGGGCCAGAAGAAAAATCAGTTTGGGAAAAGTGCGCTGAATTTTGGCAAAAAACCAGGAAAAAAAGGCCCAGAAAAGAGCAAGGTAAATCACAAAGACGGCATAGATCAATAGGCTAATCCCAATAGAGAGATTGCCGTAATGGGCAGGCACCGCGGGAATCCAATAAATCAAGATGGCGTTGAATGCGATACCCCCAAGAAATCCAAGCAAAAAGGATTGTTTCGCTGATTTATTGTGCAGAGCAACGAAAAGAGGAATGAGGGAAATCCAACATAAAAAGGAAAGATTGAACTTGGGGAAGGACAGTGCTGTCAAAGCACCGCTGATAACCACCAACAGGATGTGGATCCATCTTATCTTCAAAAAGCGCCTCTTTATCTTCGGTCAGATCGACTTATCGATGTCCCGTTTTTCAGCTATCTGATTATCAGGTAATCGCTTTGCTTTTTGTTTTCTTGCTGGGCCAGCTCATCCCGTGCTTCTACGGCTTGAGCCCTGGTTGCATACCCGCCTAAACGAACACGGTAGAGCTTCCTTCTATCCGTTGGAGAGGGCTCCAGAACCATGGCGTTGTAATCTTTCTGTTTATACTCTTCTGCAAGGGTATTGGCATTTTGCTGGTTGCTGTAAGCTCCAACCTGGATCCAATACACATTTTGGCTAGGGGAAGAGGTTGCAGGCTTGGAGGATTCCACTTTGGGTTTGACGGCCAGTTCGGCTTTGACTTTTTCCTGTTGGACTATGTCCTCTCCTGCTTTTTTGTGAGATTCCAGCTCCTGGCTTATCGGATCGCCAGATTCTTTTTGGGGGATGGGTTTCTGTTCAATGATTTGTTCCGCCGGTTTCGCTGCCAGTTGTGTTTCTTCGACGATTTTTCCTTGTTTTTTTCCCACCGACACTCCGAGGAGAAAAACCACGATGCCCAGGACCAGTATCGTGATGAATATCAGAATAAGCTGGGAACTGGATAGTTGAAGTTCTCTGTAATCTTTGTTGCTCATGTCAAGCTAGTCCGTAGTCTCCTTTTTTCCCATTGAAAAGGCTTTCAATATGTCGATCGGGAGGGGAAAGACAATGGTGGAATTTTTTTCTGTCGCAATTTCTGAAAGCGTTCCCAAGAACCTCAACTGAAGCGCCTGGGGGTTGCCGGAAATGATATCTGCGGCCTGCTTGAGTTTATGGGAAGCCTGAAATTCACCCTCAGCATGGATGACCTTGGCTCTTCTTTCTCTCTCTGCTTCTGCTTGTCTGGCAATTGCCCGGACCATGTTCTCCGGAAGATCGACATGCTTCATTTCGACGAGTTGAACTTTAATACCCCAAGGATCTGTGTGTTTGTCGATAATTTCTTGAAGTTGGACATTGAGTTTTTCTCGTTCGGAAAGGAGCCCATCAAGCTCGACCACACCCAGCACGCTTCTCAGGGTTGTCTGTGCAAGTTGAGATGTGGCAAACAAATAGTCTTGGACTTCGAGGACCGCTTTTTGAGGTTCCATTACGCGAAAGTAAACCACGGCATTGACTTTGACGGAAACATTGTCTTTGGTGATGACATCTTGAGGAGGAATATCCATGACCACAATCCGCAGGCTCACGCGGACAATCCGATCGATGGGGGGAAAGACAAAAATCAGACCTGGTCCTTTCGGCTTTGCGAGAACCCGGCCAAGCCGAAAAATCACACCCCTTTCGTATTCCCTCAAGACTTTGATGGCATTTAACAAGTAAAGGACAACTAAGGAAACGATTATAAGCACTGTATACATCCTTCACCTCCTCATTTGTTGATTTGCTCTATTATATTATGAAAATTCAGATTTTTACCAGCAAAGCTTAAATTTTCTTTATTCAGGCTTTGGTGACCCTGATTTTTAAATTTGTTAGGACTTCGACGACTTGGACTTCTTCTCCTTTGGGAATCTCCTGGTCCGCCTCTGCATTCCAAAGTTCGCCGTGCACAAATACTTTGCCTCTAGGGGTTAAATCGCTCTGGGCCACACCTATTTCTCCGATCAAGCCTTCTTTTCCGGTATGGACTCTGTTGACAAGAGCCCGGACAGCGATAAAAATCAAGAAAATGAAGATCAAAGATAGGCCGACAGCGACAGGGATGATAAATTTTAAGCTCGGCCGGAGTTCCGGTATGGGGGCATCTATGAGCATAATGGATCCGATGACCATGGCAATAATTCCTCCTGCTGATAAAATTCCATAGCTCTGCACCTTTATTTCGAGGATGAACAGCCCGATTGCCAGGAGAATCAGGATCAAGCCGACGTAGTTGATTGGAAGAATTTGAAACGAAAAAATGGCCAGAAGGAGGGAGATGCCTCCCAACACGCCGGGAAGGATGGCTCCTGGATTGGAGAATTCAAAGTAAAGTCCTAGCAATCCCAGCATCAGGAGAATATAGGCCAGGTTGGGATTGGAGATGGTCAACAGGAATTTTTGGCGGGCCGACATCGGGAGCTCTATGACCTGTTCCCCGCGAAGCTCGAGCAACTGTTCTTCGCCGTCGAATCGTTTAATGGTTTTTCCGTCAAAAAAATCGATGATATCCGTCACATCCTGAGCGATCAGATCGATCAGATTTCCGTCGAGGGCCTCTGTTTCCGTGTAGGAAGAGCTTTCCCGGACAGCGTCCTCGGCCATCTTTGTGTTTCTTTCTCTTTTTTCAGCAATGGATTTAATGTAAGAGACGGCATCGTTTGTGACTTTATCTGCCATGGTCTCATCCATCTGCTGACCGGTAATGGATATGCCCACGGGATGAGCCGCTCCTGTATTCGTCCCTGGAGCCATGACAAAAAGGTCGCATGCGATGGAAATAAAAAAGCCCGCTGAAGCAGCTCTGGCCCCGTTGGGACTGACATAGGCAGCGATGGGAACATCAGAACTCAAAATGCGTTCGATGATCTCTCTCATCGAAGAGTCCAATCCTCCTGGGGTGTTCAACACCATGATCACCAAAGAGGCGTTATCATCTTCTGCTTTGTCGATGGCATTCCGGATGTATTCGGATGTTACGGGATGAATCGGTGCATCGATCGTGATTTTTAGAATAGTTGAATAACCGGCCAAGGGGATCAGAGCGATGAGAAGGCAAATAAGGATGAGTTTTTTCACTTTATGTTCATTATAGAAGTGCCTCTAGGGCAAGTCAATATTTTATCTTGACTTTTTATTTTCAATAATTTATTTATTATTTATCATTTAACACCAAATCCGATAGGAGACTTCAATGATCAAAAACGACATAGCCCTCAGTATTGAAGAGAATTCAGAGTTCAATAGAGCTAAAGCGTTGCAGATCGTGGAGTCTATCCTGGAGTCTTTGAAAGATGCTCTTGAGAATGAGGAGAAAATCGAGATCCGAGGGTTTGCCAGTTTTAAAGTGGTTTCCAAAAAAACAGGATTTGGCAGGGACATAAGAAGAAAAAAACAAATCAAGATTAAGAGAGGAAAGCGAATAAAGTTCAGACCGGGGCAGGAACTTAAAAATATCTAACCCGACGATATGGGGATTCTTCCCTTTTCCATTCCATGAGCAAATACAAGTTTAAGCCTTTTGCCAGAGATGGATTGAAGACCTATCCTATCCGATCGAGAAAAAGCAAAGTTCAAATCGAAGATTTCGCTCGGGCTTTTTCTCCGGAAGAGCCTTTCTCTCGTTTTGTCGAAAGCCTGCCGGATATTTTGGCGGGAAAGGATTTCAAGGATTTTCTCGAGCTTATGGAAAAGGCCAAAACCAGACAAAAAGCCATCGTTTTTGCGCTGGGTGCCCATGTTATGAAGGTGGGTTTGAATCCTGTGATCCTGAAACTGATGGAGGAGGGCTGGATCACGGCCCTTGCCTTGAATGGAGCTGGAATAATCCATGATTTCGAGATTTCCCTAGCAGGGCAGACTTCTGAAGATGTGGCAAATCAGATCAAGTGTGGCCGGTTTGGAATGGCTGAGGAGACAGGGGAATTATTGAACAGCGCAATAAATTCTGCAAAAGAAAAGGATATGGGTTTGGGAGAGGCTGTGGGTGCGTTCATAGAAAATTCTGATTTTCCACATAAGGACCTCAGCATCCTTGCTGTGGCCTACAGGCTTAACATCCCGACGACCGTGCATGTGGCCATCGGGACCGATATTATTCATTTCCACCCGAGGGCTGATGGAGAAGCCCTGGGAAAAACCTCGATGCGGGATTTTTTCTTGTTTTGTTCTCTCTGCAAAAATCTCGATGGGGGAGGGGTATTTGTCAACATCGGTTCTGCGGTAATATTACCGGAGATCTTTCTTAAAGCCGTAACTTATGTCAGGAATAAAGGAGTGGCTCTCGAGGATTTATCGACAGCGGTGTTTGATTTTCACCACCATTACAGACCTAACGAAAATATTGTGAAAAGACCTTTAGGAAAAAAGGGAAGGGGTTTTTATTTTATCGGCCATCATGAGATCATGATTCCCCTTTTGGCATCATCGCTCCGATCTCTATATCCGCACAAAGAATAAAGCGGACATGTGTTTGGTTATTTTTTTGCGTTTTCCTTTTCCAAGGACTTAAGCTCAAAGTCACTGATGAGATTCCTGTAAACTTTCTCAGCTTGTTCCAAGGTTTGCCGGAGAGAACCAGAAGTATCGATGTTGTAATCGGCAAACTCGAGTTTTTTCTCAGGTGGCATCTGGCTGTTGATTTTTTCTAAAGCTTTCATCCTATCTATGGCGTCTCGTTCCATCAGTCTTTTGAGTTGTGTCTCTTTATCACAGTGGACAACGATGATTTTATCAAAGAATTTTGCGTATCCGGCTTCTATGGTTAATGCGGCCACAGAAACAAAGATTTTGTAATGCCCTTCTCGATCAATCTTTTCGACGAGTTCTCTTTTTTTTGCCATCACCATAGGATGAAGAAGATCGTTGAGAAATTTCCGTTCTTGCCTGTCGGTGAACACGATTGCTCCCAGAGCACCCCGATTTATCGTTTTGTCCGGATTAAGAATTTTTTCCCCATAATGCGAAACGATGGCCTTCCAGGCTGGCATGTTTGGGGCTTGGAGTTTATGAGCCAGAGTGTCCGACTCATGAATGTAGCAACTCAATTGTCCCCATACTTGGGCAACAATTGATTTGCCTGTGGCAATTCCCCCAGTTAAGGCAACAACAAGCATTTTAAGAATGATTGGCTGAGGTTTTTACTGATCGACTTCTTTTCCGCCTTCTGTGATAAATTTGAACTTTTTGCTGAATCTGAGGGCTACGCCCTGTTTTTTTCCTTTTTTATCTGGCTTTTCAAGACGGACTGCAAGTCCTCCCAGCCGGAGTTTGACTTTTTTATCCGGGCTCAATTCACTTGGGACTTCAATAACGAGATTCAATCTAGATCCGACTGTTACATCTGCATCGAGGCAGAAGTAAGCTCCTGTCGAGCTTATGTTTTCCAGGGAGGTTTTTTCCTGATATTTTTTTTCTCCGCCGACTTTTCCCTCAACGATGACAGGCAGGGGAAGATCAAAGCGCCACTCCCGACGGCGGTCAATGGCAACATCGGAAGGAGGCTTGACTTTTTTTTGTACGCTTTTTTTGGCTTTTGGCTTTGAAGATGATGTTTTTGTCATATTTACCTCATGGGTTAAAACAGAGCGGAGTTAATAGCATACAGTGCGAGCTGAAGTCTGCTGTGAGTGTCAAGTTTGGCATATATGCTTTTGATGTGAGATCGAACGGTATTTTTGCTGATGAACATAGCTTCTGCGATTTCGTCATTGCTTTTTCCTTGACCAATCAGTCTGAGGACTTGAAATTCTGTGGGAGTGAGTTGATCGAGAGTTTTTTCTTTGAGGTCTCTACCGACAACGGATATGATGCGGTCCATAATGCTGCTCATTTTGTCACGAGGCAGCCATATTTCCCCTTTGTAGATGATCCGGATGGAATCCGATAGTTGATTCGAAGGATCGTTCAAGTCGAAATATCCTCTCACGCCTGTGTTCATCAAGCTCACGATTTCTTCTTGGGAAGGGATGTTGCCTAAAAGCATCAATTGAGATGATGGATGCTCTTTCAATAGCTCTCTTATCGCTTTGCAGATCTCGCGAATGTTGGGCAAGGGCTCGGATTTGGTAAAAAGAGTGACATCTGGTTTTAATGCTCTGATGGATTCGAGAAAAGATTCAATCGTGCTCTTTTCGATGTTTATCACTTCGATATCTGATGATGATTCTATCGCTTTTAAAATTCCAGAAAGGATAAGGTCTGAAGGGCAATAGATGAGAACCTTGATCTTTTTTTCGGCTGCTGCCGAAGTTTTCTTCTTATTCATTGCTGTCCTACTGAAATTTTCCCTTTTCTGTTAAATTTCTCATTTATATTTGGCGCAACGGTATGTTAATAAAACAGAAATTTATTGTCAAGGGAAGACTTGAAGGAGGGTGATAAAATCTAACCCCCTCCTTCAACTTGGATAATTTGGGGGATTAGTCTGTGGTCCGTATTTTATAAGTTCTGTCCAACTGAACAGAAATGAGTTGGCTGTTTTTTTTGTTCGTGTTAGCCTGTATCAATTTGACTGTTCCGGAAATCACCAAGTTGAGTCGATTTTCAAGAATGATTGTTTTGGGAATTTGAAGACTTACACATAGAGGGGTTCCGATCAAGACTTTGGAGTTGAGCCAAAAAAGGGCATTTTGTGTGCTGATCGACAAAACTTTGGTATTCTCTTCGAATTCCTTACCTTTCACATCACTGCCGGACACCAAAGCAGGAAGAGAGAGCTCAAAAGATCGTTCTCTCTTTGAGACTTTGGCAGCGCCTTGGATGGAGGGTTTATGTGATAGTCTTTCTGTTCTCATTTTCGTTTGAATTGTGGCAGATGTTTCAAACATGTTCAATCACTTCTCCAGATGAATTACGGGGTGATTTTTTTTTGTTTTTTATCATCGAAAGAGGTTAAGCCTGTGACTAGCTGCATATTCTGTTTTGCGCTCCTCAAGAATACTGCCCCTCTTCGTCTTTGATGATGTATTTATTCTCGAATTTTAAAGAGACCCTGCGCTTTGGATCCTCATTCTTTGGTGCTTCGACAAAGACAATCCTTCCTTTGATAATGAGCTTCAGGTTTTTATCGTCAGAAAGCTTAGGCGGGAGATCTATGATGAGCTTCAGTTCGCTGCCTTCAGATACAGAATTCGCCATCCAGAAGGACGCTCCATTATGGCTTATGTAGGTAAGCACCGTTTTTTCGTTGAAATCCTCTCCTTGGGTATCTTTTCCCTGAATCTGGATATCTAGCGGGATACTGAATCCGTACTCTCCGTATCCGAGTTGGCGGATGTCAAATGCTGGAGATTTTTTTAGCATGCTTATTTCCTTTTCTTTAGCTTGGCAATGTTAAATTGCCACAATTTATTTGGGCGGTCAATCACCCCCTTGGGTGATTTACGGGGTGAGATTTGGCATCTCCTTCTCATCTCCCTGTCACCCCTGTTGAGATTAGCCTTTTCTATGTTTTTGACTTTCCTATATTTTCCGGTATTTTCCCGAAAAGTCTGATAAAAGTCGACAAAAAATCGACAAGAAATTGGTATTGACAACTAGGATTTATTTGGAATATAAAATTATCTTAATAATCAAAATGGTTTAGGGGGAGCAATGAAAACGAAAATAATAGTCCTCTTTTTTTTATCTCTTTTGTTAATCGGATGTGCAAGTTCAGGAGTATCTCAATCTGTAGGACTGATCCCACCACAAACTGTAATTGCACTTGCTCCTAGCGGTGGAATTCTTGCTGATGCCATCGGAATAGAATTGTTCAATAGGGGATTTACAGTTGTCGATACACAACAGTTTTCAAACTTTATGGTAAAACATAACATGACTGAACTTGAATTTTCACAAGCACAAAATCTAAAACTCATAAAAGAAGAGGGGATTGATGCAATTCTTATGGTTAGATCTGTAGCCGGGAATGATCAAAAATCCCAAAGTGCAACAGTTAGGATTAACAGCACAGAAGATTGGGGAAAAATGGTTGGGGCGGTCGGGCGGGATCAATTGCAGATAGGTCGATGCGCAAAGATGTCCCCAGTGCTGCAAAGGAAATTGTTATTGCGTTGTTGAAGTTGAAAAAAAACAATCTACAAAGGAGGTAAATAATGGCCTGGAGTATTCGTGTTTATACGGAAGATGGACGTTCGCCGGAGGTTGGCAAAGCGGATTCTTTCCAACAGGGGCGAGATACGATTAAAGATATCATGAAAAATGGGGCTAGTTATCAATCCGGAAATACTTATGAATATTGGCCACCAAATAGAATAGTTCGCATTAGCGTAACAGAAAGCAGGAAGAAATAATTTAAACACATTTTTTTATAGCAAAACAATAAAAAGTCTGCCTTTTCCTATACCCGACATAGTCGTCTTGAAAATGTACGTACCACGAGAGATGAAATGCCTCGGGGAAATAAGCAGGTCACACTTCGGGAAGATTTACGGGGTGAATTTGGCCACATTTTTCTCCTCATCCTCTCACCCCTATTGTTGAAACGTTTTCGAGTGTTCAAATTGACAAAAAAACCATCTGCGGATAGAATGGCAAAAGATTTTGTCAGTGGAGTGAAAAGTGAAAAAAGAGGAACGATTTGTCACAGCGATAACCCCAAAAAGTGAAGATTTTTCGCGATGGTACACGGAGATAATCCGGAGAGCCGAATTGGCCGACTATGCACCGATGAAGGGGATGATGGTTATAAGGCCTTACGGATATGCCATATGGGAAAACATACAACGGCTTCTCGACAATCGGATTAAAGAGACTGGGCATACGAATGCTTATTTTCCTCTATTTATCCCTGAGACATTACTCCAGAAAGAAACCGAACATTTGGAGGGATTTTCTCCTGAGGTTGCTTGGGTGACCCATGGGGGAGACGAGGAACTGGAGGAAAGGTTGGCCGTGCGTCCGACTTCTGAAGCCATTATCGGCAGTATGTATTCCAAGTGGATCAAATCATGGAGAGATTTGCCTGTTTTGATAAATCAATGGGCGAATATCGTCCGCTGGGAAAAGGTCACCAGACCTTTTTTGAGAACGACGGAGTTTCTTTGGCAGGAAGGTCACACGGCTCATGAGACTTCCGCGGAAGCGGAAAAGGAAACACTGATGATTCTCGATCTTTACAAAGAATTTGTCGAAACTGAGCTGGCCATTTCGGTGGTTTCAGGAAAGAAAACAGCAAGAGAACGGTTTGCCGGAGCACTAGAGACATATGCCATAGAAGCCTTGATGTCGGATGGAAAGGCTCTCCAAATGGGGACGTCTCACAACCTTGGCCAGCATTTCTCCAAAGTTTTCAACATCCGGTTCGAGGACAGGGACCAAAAGCTCCAGTATGTGTGGCAAACATCCTGGGGAGTGTCCACCCGATTGGTGGGATCGGTCATTATGTCTCACGGAGATGATTCTGGCCTGAAGATTCCTCCTAGGATTGCACCGGTCCAGATCGTGATCATCCCGATTTCTCTTGGCAACTGGAAACAAGAAGTCCTTCCGAAAGCACAGGAATTAGAACAGGAGCTGAAGAAGGAAGGGTGGAGGGTTAAGCTGGATGCCAGGGAGGAGTTTACGCCCGGATGGAAATTTTCAGAGTACGAATTGAGAGGGATTCCCCTCAGGATTGAAATCGGACCTAGGGATATTAAAAATAATCAGGCGATTGTTGTCAGGAGAGATACGATGGCTAAGGAGTCTGTAAGCCTGGATTCCTTGAAAGTAAAAATTCCTCAGATTTTATCCGATATCCAGGATTCTATGTTGGCAAAAGCCCGGAAATTCCAAGCGGAAAACACCCACGAGGTTGACAACTATCAAGATTTTAAGTCTGTCCTGGAATCGAAAAGAGGATTTTTAAAAACCTTTTGGTGTGGGAACCAGGACTGTGAAGACAAGATAAAGGAAGAGACAATGGCTACGATCCGCGTGATTCCCCTCGAACAGAAAGAAAAGGGCAAATGTGTCCTTTGCCAAGCTGATGCGGGCCAATGGGTCTTATTTGCCAGAGCTTACTGAGCTTTGCATTTTGCGAGCCCACATTGAAGAAAAATTTTGAAAAAGAAAGAGAACGGATGGTTAGTTCCCAGCTTGCTGTCCGGGGGATAAAAGATGTGAAAGTCCTGGGTGCGATGAAAAAAATCCATCGTCATCTGTTTGTTCCTGAAAATATGCTCTCTCATGCATACAGCGATGAGCCACTCCCTATAGGGGAGGGCCAGACGATTTCCCAACCATACATCGTGGCCTACATGACGGAAGTTCTTGTATTACAGGGGGAAGAGCGTGTTCTTGAGATCGGGACAGGTTCCGGATACCAAACAGCTATCCTTGCCGAAATAGCTCAACAAGTTTTCACAGTGGAGTTGGTTGGGGCTCTGTCACATCGGGCTCAGGAAGCTTTAAAAAAATTAAAATACACGAATATCCTTTATAAAATCGGAGATGGGACCTTTGGCTGGGACAAGAGAGCTCCTTTCGATGCAATTATGGTTACGGCTGCACCGGATAAGATCCCGCATTCTCTCGAGGAACAATTGAAAATCGGCGGAAGAATGATCATTCCCGTTGGCTCGGCCATCCAAGAGTTGGTTCTTGTTACGCGAGGAAAGAAAAAATTCAAAAGGAAAAAATTGTTGCCTGTTCGTTTTGTACCCCTGGTAACAACTCATTGAGTGATATAGGAAAGATATCCTTGGTTCGAAAAATTTTGGTATTATCGGTTTCTTTTGGGGTGCTTTTTTCTTTACTGAGTGCCCAACCGGCATCCAAGAAGTTTGTCAAAATCTATTTCCCCGATGGCGATTCCGTTACGGCTGAACTTGCAGTTACTCCGGAAGAAAGAGCGCGAGGCCTTATGTACCGTAAAAAGATGGGATTCGACCAGGGAATGCTTTTTATTTTTGGCAAAAAAGGCTTCTATTCGTTCTGGATGAAAAATATGGTCATCCCTCTCGATTTCATCTGGTTGGATGAGGAAAAAAGAATCGTTCACCTCGAACAGAATGTCCCGCCATGCAAACAGGAACCCTGTCCTAATCATACATCGAAAGTTCCTGCCCTGTTTTTTTTGGAGCTAAAAGCTGGTAGTGTTGAGAGAAGGAAGCTGAAGGTATTGGACCGTCTCGACTTCATCCTCCCTAACCTGACTTTCCCGGGTACCCTCGAAGAACGACTCGTGAAAACATTGATAGGTTCATAGTAGAATTTTTTCCAATTCTCGAGCAGCCTTATCAGAGGCAATATTCTCTCCGAGTAGTAGGCGGATTTTTTCATACTCAGCTTTTATTGCGGATCTCACTCGTTCTGATCCGAGGATTTTCCGGGTTTCGTCCAGGAGGTTTGCGGCAGTAAAATTCCTTTGGATCAATTCAGGGATTATCTTTTTTCCCGCAAGAATATTCACGATGCTGAAATTTTTGATTTTCATGAGTTTAATTCCCGCGTAATAGGTAAGGGGGGAGATGCGGTAAAAGGCTACGATAGGAGTCCCCAACATGGCTGCCTCTAAGTTTGCAGTGCCGCAGGAAGAAAGAGCGATGTCACTGTAAGCCATGGCTTCATATCCGTCCTGAGAGAGGATTTGAACAGAAGGGGATGGTTCACTGAGGAATGAGGTCACATAGGTTTCCATAAGATTTTCTGCTAGAAGTAGGATGAATTGGGCGTCCCATTCCTGGCTGAGGTTTTTGATGACCTGATTCAGAATGGGCATGTGGAATTTTATCTCGCTATTTCTGCTTCCGGGGAGTATCGCAAACAATTTTTTCTCCGGATCCAGACGGTATTTATGGAAGAATTCCTCCTTAGTCATAGAGATTTTTACTCTCTCTTTTAATGGATGGCCCACATATGTGGCTGGGATCCCGCGTTCTGCGTATATCTTTTCTTCAAAAGGAAAAATCAGGAGCATTTTATTCACTGTTTTTTTTATGCTTCTGAGCCTTTTCGTCCGCCAAGCCCAAACAGTGGGGCTGATATAGTACAAAACCGGTATGGATGACTTTTTAAGATGTTTGGCCAATCGAAGGTTAAAATCGGGGGAATCGATCAAAACGGCCGCGATCGGTCGTTGTTTGATGGTTTCCTTTTTTATGTGGTGAAAAATTTTTCTTATGCGCGGGAGGTGGGTGACGACTTCAAAAATACCGACGACCGCTAGGTCTTCAACAGAGTAGAGGAGGGATACGTCTTGTTCGGCCATGTTTTTCCCTCCGATGCCGTAGAAAGTGAAGGATGGCTGGAGACGCTTGAACTGGCGTACAAGGTTTGCGCCGTGTTTTTCTCCCGAGTTTTCCCCCGCTACAATCAGGATCGAGCTCATTAATCCTTTTCTTTTTGACCGTAATAGACGATTTCTGGCATTTTTTTTGGATCCTGTCCATAGAAAAAAAGCCACTTGTCGTAACTTTTTTGGTCATAATATATTTTGATTGAATCTTGGATTGACGCGCTGACTACGCCTATGATTTGAGGATTGTCTATCGCAGACAGTGCCGCTTGCGGGGCGATAAGAACCCTCTGAACGGCAAAAGCTGTTCCCCCTGTTCTTCCTGTAGCTGTTTGTTCTCTTGTCCTGGTGCCTCTTGACACACGCCTTGGCTGCCTTGTTCTCATGGATGTTGGTCCCTGAGACATGAGGATAAGGTTCCATTTGCCATCTGGTGACATCGGATCTTCGAAAAGTTTCCGTAAACATTTCTCCTTGATCAGCTCTTCGAAATCTTTGGGAAATGCCCCCGGTTTTTTTCGTTGGAATAGGCGTATTGCCTCCACGTATTGTTTTCCCCTAAAAATCAACTCCGCTTCTTTTTCCCTCTGAATTTGAGTCTGCCATAAAGGCACTGCAATCATCAAACCGATGCTCATCACAAAAACCGCGAACACCAACAGGAGGATTGTATACCCATCCGTTTTTTTCATCTTGATCGAACTCCAGAGTGAAAATCCTACCAGGTGTTGTAGGCTGTCCCTTTTGTGCTGATACCATCTGAGCCCGATTGGACATCCATGATTCCTGGCATGGTGCCTGCCGCCATTTCCTCCATGGTCATAACTTGAGGGATCTCAACCCAGGTATCGGTCGATTTTGTCATCGGATCGTCCGGGATGCGGTATAGATATTCTTCATCCACGAGCGTTTGGAGGGATTGAGGATAATTTCCCTTGTCCACGAGGTACTGGTTGATCAGTTTCCTTAGCGTGAACAGGTTTTCTTTGAGAGCGGCTTCACGAGCTCTTTTGGTCGCATTTTTAAACTGTGGCAGGCCTAAACCAACCAGTATCCCGATCAGGGTGATAACGATAATCAGTTCGATCAGAGTAAATCCTTTTTCCCTAAATTCGCTGTTCATCTGATTTACCACTTCTTGTATTTTGTCCCGTCAAAGGCAATTCCCAGACTTTTGGTGTAAACATCATAGACGTTTTCTCCTCCCCAGTTTTCACTATCCGGATCATCCTGGTAAGATCTCAGCCCCCAATCATAGGAATTGGTCATCGGATCTTTGGGAATTCTTCTCAAAAACTTTACGATTTTTATGTCGTCAGTCTGTTCTCGTTGTGTCCTGCCTCGTTGCATTCCACCTGCCTGCGCTCCGCCACTTACCTCCACACCTTCGACCAGAGTTTCTAGGTCAGGTGGGTAACCCTCAGAGTTGTCTTCTAACTCGATTCTGTTTTCATCAGCGAGTTTTTTGTAGGCATCGATTGCGTCTCTTATTATCCTCAAATTTCTTCTCAAATCGATTTCTTTTTCTCTTTTGACTGCCATTCTGGCCAGCGGTATGGCAACGGCTGCAAGGATAGCAAGTATGGTAAAGGTGACGATCATCTCGATAAGGGTGAACCCCTTCTGATTTTTTTTGAGCTTAGCCATAGCTCAACCGTTAATATTTATTTCTCTTTTTGTGATCATCTTGGTTTGAATGTTTATTTCTATCAGGTCGGTTGTCATCCATGGAGCCAGACGGGCGGGGCTCCAATGCTTTTATGCTTAATTTTATTTTGTTGTCTTCGTCGACGGCCAATACCTTTACCTTGACTGTTTGTCCGAGCTTCATGACATCACGTGTGTGTCTGATTCTGTAATGGGCGATTTCTGAAATGTGGAGGAGGCCGACGATGTTGGGAAGAATTTCCACAAAAGCTCCGTATTCCTCGATACGCACGACTTTTCCTGTGTAGGTTTTTCCCGCTTCCGCCTCGACAGTAATCTCTCGGATCATTTCCCTGGCCTGCTCGGCAGCTTTTACATCTTTTGATGCGATGGTGATTTTTCCGGTTTCATCGATATCTATTTTTGCACCAGTCTGAGCAAGGATTTTTTTGATGTTCTTGCCGGCAGGGCCTATGACTTCAGAGACTTTTTCCGGATTGATAATCAGATACAAGATTCTTGGAGCATAGGGGGAGATGTTGGGGCGAGGTTCGGGTATGGCTTGTTTCATCTTTTCTAAAACATTTAGTCGCGCAATGCGCGCTTTTTGCAAACTTTCTCTTAAAATATCAAGATTGATCGATGTGATCTTGAGGTCGAGTTGGATGGCTGTGATCCCTTTTTCTGTGCCGGCTACCTTGAGATCCATGTCTCCGATGTGATCCTCCAACCCGGCAATATCCGTTAGGATAGCATACCGTTCCTCTTCCTTGATAAGGCCAATAGACATCCCCGCCACAATCATGGATAGAGGGACTCCGGCATCCATTAATGAGAGGACGCCGCCACAGACTGCCGCCATGGAGGAAGATCCGTTCGACTCTAAAATATCTGAAACGATGCGGACTGTGTAGGGAAAGTCTTCTTCATCAGGCATAGAGGGAAGAATGGATTTTTCTGCCAGTGCACCGTGTCCAATTTCTCTCCGGCCGGGACCTCTTAAAAAAGAAACTTCTCCGACACTAAAGGGAGGAAAATTATAGTGTAGCATAAACCTCTTCTTCCCTTCTTCCCCCAGGCCATCGATTCTCTGGACATCTTCGAAAGTACCCAGGGTTACAGTGGCCAAGCATTGTGTTTCTCCTCTGGTGAAAAGGGCTGAGCCATGGGTGCGGGGAAGCATGCCCACTTCGATGGAAATGGGTCTTATATCATCAAAACTCCTCCCATCCACTCTTTTTCCTTTTTCGAGGACCATGCTCCTGACCAGTTTTTTCTGGATCTTATAGAATATCTGGGTGGTTTCGCTTATCTCCTCTTCTTTTTCTTCAGGGATGTCTGCTATTAGGTTCTCTAAGATTTGTTTGGTCTTGGCGTCTCTTTCCTTTTTTAGCTTTATCTGGAAAGATCCCAGGATTTCCGATGAGATTTGGCTTTCGATTTTTTCGAATTTTGCCTGATCTATCTTAGGGATCTCAAATTCCCTCTTTCGGATATTCATTTCCTGATACAGATCTTTTTGGGCCTGTATGATTTTTTTTATCGGTTCCTGGGCATGAGAGACCGCTTCCAGGATTTTTTCCTCTTCGATCTCCGTAGCCCCGGCCTCCATCATGACGATTCCATCTTCTGTCCCAGCTACGATCATGTTGAGATGGCTTTGATCGAATTGGCTTTTTTTCGGATTTATGACAAATTCATTGTTGATGTAGCCAACTTTAACGGCTCCTATCGGAGTCGTGAACGGGATATCGGAAAAATACAGGGATGCCGAGGCACCTATGATCCCGAGTGTGTCAGACTCGTTCTCCAAATCCGCAGAGAGAAGAAGGGCAACGATCTGTGAGTCGAAATAATATCCTTCAGGAAAAAGGGAACGGACGGGTCTGTCGATCATGCGGCTGATGAGAATTTCTCTCTCCGAAGGTCTCCCTTCTCGTTTGAAAAACCCACCAGGGATTTTTCCTGCGGCATAGGTGTTCTCGCGATAATCCACGATCAGAGGAAGAAATGGTTTCTTTTCTTTGAATTCCTTTTTTGATGTGGCGGAGACGAACATGATGGTGTCTCCGTAACGGATCAAGGCAGATCCATCTGCTTGCTTCCCGATCTTGTGTACTTCAATGGATAGAGCTTGGTTGTTGATATCAATATTGATTTTTTGATCTGACATTATTCCCTCGCGGCCTCAGCTTACTTTCTGAGTTTGAGCTTTTTGATAACGGCCTCGTAGCGTTTGACATCCTCTTTTTTCAGGTATCCCAGAAGTCTTTTCCGTTGTCCAACCATTTTTAAAAGGCCTGTCCGGGAATTATGGTCTTTTTTGTGGGACGTGAAATGTTGGGTTAAGTAGTTGATTCTATTGGTAATAATGGCAACTTGAACTTCTGGTGAGCCAGTGTCTTTTGGATGAACTTTAAAAGTCTCGATAATTTTTTCTTTTTCTTCTTTGTCCAGCACTAAACTAGTCTCCTTAGGTAGTGTCGATATAATTCTACTAGAATTAGAAATTATCCTATCATAAAAGAGTACTGATGTAAATCTCAAAAAGTTAAGCCTATTCGCGGTAGTAGACTACAGCCTCACGAGCTGCTTCCTTGCCGCTGCAGCAATCTTGGCTCGTGAATAATCCAGGCTCCTGGATTATTTATAAAAACTGCCGATGACATCATCAAAACATAATTAGCAACAAATCTAAAAATCCATTTAAACCTATCATCAGCATTTTTACCCTTCGGGCAAGCCAATCTCACCGCATCGGCTTCGTTGCAGCCCATTCGCGGTAGTATACTATAGCCTCACGAGCTGCTTCTTGCCGCTGCAGCAATCTTGGCTCGTGAATAATCCAGGTTATTCTGGACTCAGTCAATCCAGTCTCCAGCTGTCCAAAGTTTGCAGAAGGAAATTGTCTTGTTGGTATCGATTTTTTTTCAACTGGTATTTATTCATGTCCAGAGAAGCCTGATTCTTCTGGCTCATGGAGTGGAAAAGGGCATTATGCGATTAAAGGCTTTGCGAAATGTTTAATTTTCGAGAAAGAGTTTCCTTTTTAACAGTTCCTGAGCATATTTGGAATCATGCCCGCCCATTTTTTCCTTTGTTTCCTTTAGCTTTGCCTCTACCTCTTCTATCGTCATCCTGTTGATCTTTTTCTTTTTAGCAGGTGCAGCCTCTTCAGCTGCAGGCGGCGCTTCCTCTTTTTTTTCTTCTTCTGGCTTCTTTTCTTCTTTGACTTCAGCTTTGGGTTCGACGTCTTTCTTTTCTTCTTCTTTTTTTTCTGCAGGCGTTTCCTCAGGCTTGTCCTTTGGCTTTTCTTCTTTTGGCTCTTCTTTTATTTCTTCAGCTTTGGGTTCGATGTCTTCCTTTTCTTCTTCTTTTTTTTCTGCAGGTTTTTCCTCAGGCTTTTCCTTTGGCTTTTCCTTTGGCTTTTCTTCTTTGACTTCAGCTTTGGGTTCGACGTCTTCCTTTTCTTCTTCTTTTTTTTCTGCAGGTTTTTCCTCAGGCTTTTCTTCTTTCACTTCTGCAGGTGTTTCCGTTTTTTCTTCTTTTGTTTTTTTGTCTTCCTGTTCCTTTGCCTCTTTTTTCTCCTCTGTTTCTTCTTTTTTAGATTTTTCTTCCTTTGCCGACTCTTCCTTTTTTTCTGCTTTTTTCGGCTTGGTTTCTTTTTCTGCCTTTGTCTCTTTTTCTTTCGAGGCGACTTCTTTCTTATCTTCTTGATAAGATTGGATTTTTTCGGACTTTTCTTTTTGTTCTTCTTTTTTATCTTCAGCCATGGTTTCTTTCCTTCAAATAGATGTAAAACTGAATTAGGTAGCATAACAAAAATTTCTTTAAAAATAAACACTAGGATAGAGCAATCTCTAAATCTTGCACTTGGAATATGAATTTAGTATAGTCTGGGAAACATGTATGGACTCTATTCGATCTTTCTTTTTTTTTCGTTGCTTGTGTATTTCCCCGTATATTTTGTTAGGTCCCGTATTTTAAGACGAGAAAGCCTCCGGTTTCGCCAAAGATGTGGATTCTCATTAAAAAAGAAGTCTTCCCAAAGTAGATCCATTTGGATACATGCTGTTTCTGTCGGGGAGGTTCTTTCGCTCCAGAATTTGATCGTACAGATCAAAAAAAAACATCCAGATTGGATCGTCTATTTTTCCTGTCTTACAGATACAGGTTTCCGTTTGGCAAAGGAAAAGCTTATAGCAGTCGATGATATTTTTTTTGTGCCGCTGGACTTCCGGCTAATCGTAAGAAAATTTTTTCGCCATATGAAGCCGGACGTATTTGTTTTGGCAGAGTCGGAATTCTGGCCGAACCTTTTGCGAGAGGCAGATAGGGAAACAAAAGGGGTGCTTCTTATCAATGGCCGGATTTCTTCTCGCTCGTTCAGACGATACCAAAAAATCCGGTTTTTGATGACTCGCATTCTCTCCCATATCAGTTTTTTTTTGGTCCAGACCAAAAGAGATAAAGGAATGCTCGAGAAAATTGGTATTGATTCCAAGGTTATTCAGGTTGCCGGCAACTTAAAAGCTGAAATCAAGCTGCCGATCCTTGAACCGTCAGAAATGAACGAATTGAGGGGAAGCATAAACATTCCTGAAGGGGCAAAGGTATTCGTCGCCGGGAGTGTTCGAAAAGGAGAGGAAGAACTTCTGCTTAAAGCCTTTTCCCGTGCACGTGAGAAAAATCAGGAACTTCTGTTGATCCTTGCACCCAGACACCCCGACAGATCGAATGAAGTGGGGAAAATCTGCCAGAAATATCCGTTCGAAGTCCAAAAGAGGACAGGCGTCCATCGGGAAACAGGATGGGATGTTCTGATTTTGGATACTCTTGGGGAACTGGCTAAATTTTATGCTCTATCGGATGTGGCGTTTGTGGGGGGGAGTTTGGTATCTTGGGGAGGGCATAATTTGCTCGAACCAGCGTACTATGCGAAACCCGTATTTTTTGGCCCTCATATGGATAACTTTGCTCATCTTGCTGAGATTTTTGTCGAAGCCGGAGCTGCGCGGATTGTTAAAAACCAAGCAGATTTGGTAAAGATGTTTTCTTTGTGGGATGAAGCAGAATACCAGGAGATGGGACAAAAAGCCAAGTCAACCCTGGAATCCCTGCAGGGAGCCACAGAAAAAACCCTAAAGGCTATCGATAGTTTGATGAACATTCAAAAAGGGGATGAAAGAGATGGGGATAAATAGAACTTTCTCGCTGAAACGAATTCTAACCTTGATACTCAGCATGGTCTTTGTTTTTATGATTGTCTCACCACGGAACTTAGCGTGTGAAGAGGCAACAACAAATGATTACAGATTAAATAAAAAATATTTAATCGGCTTCGGGAACGATTTTTTTGAAGTCGTCAAATCCCCCGGAAGTTGGGATAGTAAGGATTGGTGGCGATTGACGGCTGTTTTGGGAACCGGAGCCTTGTTGTATGTCTTTGACCAGAAAATTCACGACTGGTCCCAGGACCGCCACACTCCGGAAACAGAGGATTGGGCTCAGTTTGGCTCAAGCCTTGGCAACGGCCTATTTTTAGGAGGTTTGATCACCTCCCTTTACCTGGGTGGGGAAATTTTCGACGAACGAGGATTGAGAAAAACAGCTCTCCTTAGTCTGGAAAGTTGGCTGACAGCTGGAGCTTTGGTAATCGGTTTGAAAGCCATTTTAGGACGGGCCAGGCCGTATACAGGCATGGGATCCCACTACTATAAACCATTCTCTTTCAGCTCGGGCTATCATTCCTTTCCCTCAGGGCATGCCGCATCTGCCTTTGCTGTGGCCACAGTCATTGCCGACCAAACAGATTTCATCCTGGCCGATGTGTTGGCCTATTCGTTGTCGACTTTGGTGGCGGTATCCCGAGTTCATAAGAGCAAACATTGGGCATCGGATATTTTTGTCGGGTCTGCCCTCGGGTATTTTATAGGAAAAAAGATTTGCTCCTTGCATCGGGATCAGGATAAAAAAAATGTTCAGTTGGGATTCTGTCTGAACCCGAACGTTAAGGGTTTAACAATAAAATTATCCTTCTAAGCTGCTGCAGCACCTGTCCCAGCCTAACCTCTCGACCCCTGAATAATCCAGAAATCTGACTCTAAGTTAATATGGTTGGATTTTTTATTACCCAGAGTTAGAATCGCAAATTATTCTGGGTAAGAGAGGATTAAGCCTCAGCAATATTTTATAGGTCGAGATTCCCTCCCATTCGGACAAATGGTTTGCTCTTATTTCCTCTTGTCCTTGTGACCCTAGCAGGATCGCTTCATCTCCTACAGAGATCGGAGAATCGAGGTCGAGCTTGATTTCGAGGTGATTGGCAGTGATGTCTCCGATGAGGGGATATTTCTGTCCTTTGATCAATCCCCACCCCTTTCCGACAATCCTAAGGGGATACCCATCGGAATACCCGACCGGGATTACAGCCATTTTTTCCTTTGTTTTTGCGGTGTATGCCCGGTGGTAAGAAACAGAATCGCCGGGACGGAGAATCTTCACGGCAGCCACACGGCTTTTGAGTTGGAGGACAGGCTTGAGGGATAATCGATCTTCCTTTTGCGTTTTTTTATTGGGGTAATAGCCATAGAGGAGGATTCCCGGTCTGACCATGTCCAAATAGGAAGGCCCGGCGGTGAATATG
>Ga0114930_10000649_pt1 | contig 35902 bp, 33 predicted proteins | sample AnhtaG_FD_87300 | JGI IMG/M metagenome (GOLD analysis project Ga0114930, IMG submission 87300) | Deep subsurface microbial communities from Anholt, Denmark to uncover new lineages of life (NeLLi) - Anholt_01485 metaG | ecosystem: Environmental > Aquatic > Marine > Oceanic > Sediment | place... | reverse complement strand
TTGATGGGAATGTTGAGAAAAGAGTGGCAAATATGACTGATGAATTGTGGGACATTTTGAGTCTAATGGGAAAGGAATGTGAAAAATATTATGTTTGATGAAAGACATGCGGAAAGTGAGATAGATGTGAAATCTACTGCAACCATGCTTTTTTCTGCATGTTCTTTTATTTCAAAAGTTAGATAGTGTATACAGATTAGGAAGAAATCAATTGTTCAGTTTCCTTTATTTCTTCTGAATTTAATCTAATTTTTCTTTTAGGATAGTTTTTCCACATTTCAACATATTCAGAGGATTCTTGATAATTAAATCGTAATAATTCAATTGAGTCACCGATATGCATACATGGAACAATAATCAGGGACCCCGATGCAGTAGGTATATTACTTGAACCATATTGCGAAGGCTGGGCAATATTTATTGAAATTCCATTATAATTTTTAAATTCAATTAGTTCTCTATCATATTGATCGGATTTTGAGCTTACATAGGTATAAATTAATGGAATTACGCCCAAATTTTCTGCTTCACGAATAATAGAATCAACGGAACCAACAGCACATTCAATGTCTTCTTTATTTGGGAAATCATCTCTTTTGTGATCTATTTGATTTCTAATTTTAGTAATATATACTCTTTCAAGTTCTAATGTAATTTTCCGCAAAAATTCAATTATTTGATTTTGGTCATATTCACAAAGATCTAGAATTAATTCCTTATGGATAAAAGGAAACGATTGTATATCCGTTTTCCCATGAAAATGCGGTAATTCATGTTCAGGTCTCAGTCTGCTTTCAGCATCTTTTATAATTTCTTCACACAATTCAGCAAGAAGAGTAAAACCTTGAATTAAAGGGTAAAGAGTATTTTTTCCACTCCCATCAAAAGTCAAATGAGCATTTGAACTTATACTTTTTCCATTTAGGCATGATGCCACAAAGTTTTGTGCTTCTGAAAAATTGAATTTGAATTTTGTTATACCATAGTGGTCTGATAACAATGCCCAAGTCATAAAAGATAAACTTAGATTGAGAATCTCTTCAAGGGATACGAAGAAATTAACCCCTGCGCTACGAATAATTTCTCTATTTGATTCATTGTCAGTTGGATAATTTAGTGAAATTTCAGAAAATTTTTTTAATATGTTCCAGAAAAGAGTATGTTGAGGAGGATAAAGATAAATATCAAAACCAAGTTTCCATAATATTTTATCAATGAGATGATTTTCTTCTTCTTCTGTAGAAGGTGCGCAAAATCTCCCATATCGCATCAATTTAAAAGTTTTTTCAAGATTGTTTGAACTCGGAATAACAAAATCTCGCACTATTTTTTTTGGATTCTCGGTATAAAGGTAATTTTCTAGTTTGTCGTAGATTTTTTTCCCATTTACAAATCTTAATTTATATTCAAGATCTCTCAGTTCGTTTTTTTCAGTATAAAGAGATTTAATGAGGCGTTTTAATCTTAAAATTGCAAAATTTGTATCATGTGGATATGATTGTAAACCCAATCTCGAAATATGACACATAGGGTTCAAAGCTCCTTCTCCAACATTTGAAGAAAAAGGCGAGGTTCGGATTTCAGTCGAAGGGATTTTGATTATTTCATCGTCTATCAATGATTCTATACATTCAATAATGACTTCATCAGGCATTAACAGAATAATCTGTATTGCTTGAGGTTTATTTAGATTCATAGAAATATTATCTCCAGATCCAAAAAAGACACTCTTAAATTTTTTATCAGATGGAAATAATTCTCTGATTTTTTCAGAATGGTACTCAATAAGTCGACTAAGGATATTTCTTACTTCTTTTTCAGAAAAACCATTTATTAAAACCCAAGGAAAATTTGCCAAATGCATATCATCATGGAAATCTGGAATCCCCGCGAATTCGTGGAAAAAGCGGTACCACTCTGATTCAATTCCTTCGGCCTCTTCGAGGTGTTTGCCTATAAAATCACGAACTCGGAGAACTAACAAATTACCTGATGATAAATAAGTAGGATGCAAAGCATTGCAAGAGGGGTCGGAACAATTCCAAAGAGGGCAATTCAACACAGGTGGTAGTAATCTGAAACAAGAGGATGTAAGTACTCCGAATGGACCTATAACTAAATCCCTTATTTGAAAAACACCTTGAGGAGTGCCCTCCAAAAGTCTCATGGTTTGTTCATTAGATAATTTTTCTGTCTCATTTTCAAACATTTCAAAAAAGCGGTCATACAAAATCAATTCATAAACCCATGGATGTCTGATATTTTTATTCAAAATTTCATTATTAAGAATATTTCGAATAACTGGCTGATTCGTATTTTTTACATCGATTAGTAGGCTCTGATGAAAAAATTTTAAAAATAATGCCTGATTTATTTCTGCTATAGAAATGTCCTTAAACGTGGTTTGGATTTCCGCTGCCATTTCATTTCCAATGGGTGTTAAAGCTATTGCACTTGCAAATTCATCATTTGGTTTGTAATCAGCTTTGAAAATACTTTTTTCAAAGAATATTTTTAATGCGAAAAGATTTGAAAATTCTTTTTCAAATTCTATGTCTGTGTAAATTCTACTTAATTGATAACTATTTTTCCAAACCATATTGTCAACTTCTTCTTTATAAATATTGATGAGATGAAATACTATTAAAATTAAAATATTATTGTTAAATATTCACAAGTTGCCCTCTTTGTTGCTTTATCTGTGCCCATATTTTAGCACCACAATTTTTATCCTGGTTCAAGATATTCTAACAGATACACGAGAATTCCTATCGTCCGCAGTCAAGGTATACCCCTGACAAATATACCTGGCCTGTATATAGCGTTTTTAGGGAATTATCCCTTATTATGCTCATATGTATTGTGTGCTGAGATATATTTCTCGACAACTTCCCAACCTGCTCCCACCGAGCCATGGTAACAACTTGGAGCCCATAAATGATCTCCACACCATTCCTTCAAATGGGGAAATTCCTTCCTGAGCACTCTGCTACTTATACCTTTGATCATCTTTGATATATAACTTACGGAATATTTAGGGGGATATTTCATAAAAATATGAACATGATCCGGATTAATGGCCATATCAATTATTTCAATATCCAGTTCCACACAGATTTTCCTGATCACACCTTCCGCTATCATCGCCACATCCCCCACAAGTACCTTACCCCGATATTTCGGAGAAAAGACCATCTGGTCTGTTAATAGCGAGACCGTATGCCTGTCACGTCTCAATTTTTTTGACATTTCCCACCTCTGGGAACAGAAGTAGAATTATCCTTATAAAAATACATGTGTCATCGGTTAAGAGTAATATTGTGATGGAACACGGATTCCACGGATGACGCGGATGCGCACGGATAAAAAATAAATCCGTGAAGATCCGTCTAATCCGTGCCATCCGTGTTCGAATTTGATGAAAATTTGAGAACCATAAAAAGGCATACTTTTTTGGAAAACGATGCCGGATCTAACCAATCAATCTCCTTAACCGATGACTTATGTATAAAAATATCGTAAAAGCTGTGTGAAAGTATTATTTCCCTCCCATCGACCCCAATCCTTCCTTGGCCTTCACCATCCTAACAATGGCACAATTATAGGGCGTCTCTATACCATGTTCAGTCCCCAGCTTTACCACTGCCCCGTTGATATGATCTATCTCTGTCCTCTTACCACGCATAATATCCTGCAGCATGGAAGATCTGTGTTCCCTGGTGGGGGGCAGCTGCCTGGTCCATAATATGTCCAGGTACTCGGCTGAAGTGAAACCCAGGTCAATGTCTGTTGCTAAGGCTACCTGGAATGCTTCAAAGATCATCTGCTCAGCCAGCCATTTGGTATGGGGATTATCAGCAATCTGGCCGTATGGTACCTGGAAAATAGCTGACAGGGGATTTAATGCAATATTGTACAGCGCTTTATGCCAGATATCCCGCATGATGTTATTAGAAGGCCTGGCCGGGATGCCGGCACTATCCAGCATGTGGGCTATGGCCTCTACCCTGGGGGTGAGACCGTCCATCTCTCCCACCAAAGCCTCGGATGCGATCACAGTAACCTCTACACAGCCGGGTTCTAACAGGATGGTACCGAATATGGCCATTGCTCCTACCGCTTTTTTACCCACAATTCCGGCCAGTGTTTCAATATTGCCCAGCCCGTTCTGCATTGACACTACAATGGTATCAGGCCCCACCATTGGAAGTGCCTCTTTTGCTGCAGAGGCAGTATCAAATGACTTGACAGTTAAGAACACAATATCCTGATATTCCTGGAGAGGAGAAGTGCTGGTATCTATTTCTTTTACCAGATGATCCCCCCAGATACCTGTGATGTGCAGGCCATGGTTCCTGATATGATCCATGTGGGATGGGCGGCCTATCAGGGTCACCTTATGCCCTTTTAGGGCAAGCATTCCCCCTATCACAGAACCTATGGCCCCGGCTCCCATTATTGCAATTCTGGCCTGGTTTTTGAACATTTCCATGGTAAACAAAAGTTCCAGTATTGATTAAATAAATAGCGTTTTATGGGGATAGCATCTACATTATCCCAAATGGAACCTCAAACAAAAACACAGATAACAACTGAGGAACGTACCGAATTTATTACCCATCCCCTGATAAAACCCAATACCGTAGAAAAACGGATGTACCAGCTCAACCTGACTGCAGCTGCTCTTAAGGGATCCACGCTCGCGGTATTACCTACAGGATTGGGGAAAACCATTATCGCACTGCTGGTCATTGCCCAGAGGCTGAATGGGAAAGAGGGAAAGGTGCTCATCCTGTCCCCGACCAAACCTCTGGTGGAACAGCATGCCTCATTCCTGAAAAAGGTCATGACCCTTCCCCAGGATGACATTACAGTGTTCACAGGCAGCATACCTCCTTCCAGGAGGGCGGAATTGTGGGAAAAGTCCAGGATCATTGTTTCGACCCCGCAGGTGATCGAGAACGACCTGCTCTCACGCAGGATCGACCTGAAAGATGTGGTCCATATTACATTTGACGAGGCCCACAGGGCAGTGGGTCGTTATGCTTATGTTCATATTGCAGAGAAATACCAGTTCCAGGCAAAAGACCCGCTGGTACTGGGAATTACAGCCAGTCCGGGATCAACTACTGAAAAGATAGATGACGTATGCCATAACCTTTCCATATCAAATGTCCAGGTCAGGACCGATACTGATCCCGATGTGAAACCTTATATTCATTTTAGGGACCTTGAATGGCGGAAGATTACCGTTCCAGTTGAAATACAGGGGTTAAAGGTATCTATGGACCGGGTTTTGAAAAACAGGCTCGAACAATTGGCTAAACTTGGATTTGTGGATTCTCATCAGAAATATCTGAATAAACGGGAACTTTTAGACCTTCAATCAAGATTACAGGGGAAACTGAGGGACGGACCTGATCAGAGGGTCTATACAGCTGTATCCCTGGTAGCTGAGGTCTTCAAGGTGAGCCATGCCATGGAGATCGCTGAGACCCAGGGACCTGACGCTCTGGCAAAATATTTTGAACGCCTGGAACATGAGGCAAACTCAAAATCCGGAAGCAAGGCATCCCGCAGGCTGGTGGATGATGTGAATATGCGCCAGGCCATGCATGCCTTGAAAGACATGGATGTTGTGCATCCCAAGCTGGAAGCTGTAAAGGAGATCGTTTCTGACCAGCTTACGGAAAATCCGGATTCCAGGGTGATCGTATTTACCAATTACCGGGACACCTCAGAACTGGTGACAAACAGTCTGGAAGAGATTGAAAATGTACGGCCTGTCAGGTTTGTGGGCCAGGCCAGTAAATACAAGGATACAGGTCTTACCCAAAAGCAGCAGGTAGACATACTTGATAAGTTCAAATCAGGAGAATATAACACCCTGGTGGCTACGTCTGTAGCTGAGGAAGGGCTGGATATCCCTGCTACTGACCTGGTGGTGTTTTTTGAACCCGTACCCTCTGAGATAAGGAGTATCCAGCGAAAAGGAAGGACAGGGCGCGCCCATGCTGGCAAAGTAATCGTGCTCATGGCCAAAGGTACCAAGGACGAGGCATATTACTGGAGCAGCCAGCGAAAAGAGAAAAACATGAACGATAGAATGCGCCAGTTCAGTAAACCTGGGCCAAGTGTGAAAAAACCAGATATTGTAGATGCCACTGATACATTATATACAAAAGATATTCCAGACATACAAGATGCAAGCAATATCACTGATGCTATTGATGCTGAAAGTGTTGGAGTAAAACAAAAACAAATATCAGAGTTTACAAAAGAATCTCCAGATGGGTTTTCAAAAGAATTCCCAGATGAGTTCTCAAAAGAATTCCCAGAGTCCCCTGATAAAGTGTTGCAGATCTATGTAGACCACCGTGAGATAAGATCTGGTGTGGCCCGTGCATTAGAAGCAGCAGGGGTTCAGGTTATCATGAAAACCCTGGAAGTGGGAGATTACGTAGTAAGTGATAAGGTAGGTATCGAGCGAAAGACAGATATGGACTTTCTGGATTCTATTATTGATAAGAGCAGGAATATCTTTTCCCAGATCTCTGACCTCGCTAAAGCCTATGACCGACCTGTGCTGTTAATAGAAGGCGAAAACCTGTACACAGGGAGGCAGATACACCCCAATGCCATCAGGGGGGTACTGGTTTCAATAGCAACTGATTTCGGGGTTCCTATAATTAATACCAGGGATGAAGAAGATACAGCTGCCTTTCTTCATGTAATGGTTAAGCGGGAACAGGAAGAAAATAATCGCTCAATCAGTCTCCATGGCAGAAAAACAGCCCAGACCTTAAAGGAACAGCAGGAATATATTATTTCGTCAATATCAAATATCGGACCAGCTGCAGCACGAAAATTGCTGCGTCATTTTGGATCTGTGGAAGCAGTCATGAAAGCTGATATTGAACAACTGCTGGAAGTAGATTCAATAGGACCTAAGACTGCCCAGCGTATCAAAGAAGTTGTGGGCAGCCAGTATAAAGGATGATTTATGAATAATTCTATTTTAAGTTATTCAAGGCTTTAGTACCTGATTCAATAGCTTCTATCTGTTGCTTGATCCTGGACAGGTCTGTTTCGCGTTGGAGGTCAAGACTTAATTGAACAATTTTATTGATGAGGGTTTTTTTAATAAATTCCGAGGTTTCTGGTGACATTATATCTGGATTGATCCCTGTAGATGGGTTGGATTGAATATTGGAAGTTGGGAGGGAAGTTATTAGAGTTGTTGCTGGAGGGGGTGTTGAAGAAGTTCCTGGAATTTCATTGACAGGTGAAGTTGATATTTGAAAGGGAGACTGCTCTATTGCAGATTTTTTTGATATTTCGATTTCTTTTTGTTTATTTTCAACTTTATTTGAATTAGAATCGCAGATCGGGCACATTACTTTACCTTTAAACCTGAAAAGAGGGACTCCGCATTCACAATGCTGTGCCAGCATGGTTCCACCCTGTTCCAGGAATTTACTTATTTTCTCTAGTTTGATATCTTCTTCATTGTTAGCCAATTGCATCACCGAAAATGTTTCATACAATATAAGTAATATAGACACTTAAAAGAAGCGCTAGTTTTCTTAAAATGATTGTAATATTTCATACATATTTTATCAAATTTAGGAGAGGATTAAAATGCCGATTGATTCAGAAAATATAATAAAACAATGCACAGAAGTTGTTGATCGAATTGTTAATGACGATTCTGTACCAAAAAACATCAGACGTTCTGCAGATGAAATTAAGAATATAATGTATAAAAAAGAAAATTCACCAGCCTTTAAAGCTGCTTTAAGTATAAGGATTTTGGATGATATAAGTACTGACCAAAATTTGCCATTACATACCAGAACACTGATCTGGAATTTGGTTGGGCAACTTGAAACAATACCAGTTGATGAGTAGATTTTTATTAAATATATGATGTACAATTTTATAGTTATTTTAGACAATTGTACAAAAATAACTATAAAATAACTACAAAACAATTAATTAAAATGGTTTATTAAATATTTAATTCAACTTATTCTAATTTGATTTTGTAATTAAAAAAAAATTTCATATCCTTGTTTTAATAATTGATTTGTTTGGACTACACCATCCCTATGATTTCCATTGGAGATGAAAAAATAAATAAAGGATTGTGCAGTTATTTGGAGGTTGTGCAGCTATCGTTATTTTATAAGTTTATTATTTTCAAGTAATCATTATTTTTAGAAAATTCTAAATTGGTTATTAATATTAATATTTAAAATATATATAAAAAATAAATTACAAAATAGAAAAGTATATATAATTTTATTCATTAGTAACAACTGGATTATTTTTTTTTTTTATTTTTTATTATTCTTTTTATCATTTTTTATTTTTAATCTCCAGACGAAATCATAGGGTCTCTGTCCTATTTATATTTTCCAATGGAAACGGGGGGTCTTGAAGAAAATCATCAAGATAAAAATTTAACATTTAATAAAAATATAATCTATAAAAACAAATATCCTTTCGATTAATGTTTGTTTTTGTTGATTTATTTATTATCATAAATAGAGTTCTACAGGAAATTAGGGGGTGATGACCAGAACGTTTAAAAGGTATACTTCCAATGGAGCTATTAGGATTCTATCTCAAATATCAGGATGATGATCTATGAGGAAACCGAAAAAATTTCAGCAATTTTTTAATAAAAATGGGTGTGCTAATGTTTGAAATAGAAAAAGAAATCGAAAAAACTGGAAACAAATCTTTATTTGAAGAATATCTAAATAATGTAGTGATTTTTAAGAACAAAGAGGTTCTCAGGCCCACATATACTCCAAGTCAACTACCTCACAGAGATTATCAGATAAAGACACTTGCCAGTATATTGGTGGTAGCTCTTAGAGGAGACACCCCTTCTAATATTTTGATTTATGGAAAAACAGGCACAGGAAAAACAGCTGTAGTTAAGTACGTGGGTAAGGAGCTGGAAAAGACAGGCGAAAGTAATGAAATGCCTTGCTTAATAATTTATTTGAACTGCGAAGTAGTGGACACCCAGTATCGATTGCTGGCAACCCTTGCAAGACACCTTGGTAAAGAAGTTCCAATGACAGGCTGGCCAACTGACCAGGTATATGAAGAATTTAAAAAATCTCTTGATTCACAAAAAAGGGTAGTTATCGTAGTTATGGATGAGATAGATAAATTGGTCAGAAAAGGAGATGATGTATTGTATAATCTTTCCAGGATCAATACAGATCTGAAAAATGCAAGGGTGAGCATTATTGGAATATCCAATGACCTGAAATTCACTGAATTTTTAGACCCAAGAGTAAAAAGTTCTTTAGGGGAAGAAGAGGTTATTTTTCCTCCTTATGATGCTGAACAGATCTATGATATTTTAGAAGAAAGAGCTGAAATGGCGTTCAAGGAAAATGTGCTTGATCAATCTGTAATCGGACTTTGTTCAGCTTTTGCAGCCCAGGAACATGGAGATGCCAGACGCGCCCTGGATTTCTTAAGGGTATCAGGAGAGATAGCCGAGAGGTCCCTGTCTCCGGTTGTTGAGGAGAAACACGTAAGAGAAGCCCAGGAAAAGATTGAGTCGGACAGGGTTGTTGAAGTGGTCCGAACCCTTCCAACTCAATCCAAACTGGTGCTGTTAAGTGTGGTATTGCTCAGTAAAGAACGGGATAATAATATCTCTACAGGTGAGGTATTTAACATCTACAAAGAAATGTGTCAGGAAATTGGTGCAGACATCCTTACCCAGCGCAGAGTGACAGATCTCATATCAGAACTGGATATGCTGGGCATAATCAATGCCATTGTTGTAAGCAAGGGTCGATACGGACGCACCAAGGAGATTTCTTTAAGCGTCCTTCCTACCAGTACCAAGTCTGTCTTGATGGAAGATTATAGAATAAAACCACTTGAGGATTTCAAACCCTTATTTGGTACACAGTCCTTGTTAGTCAATGCGTACTGATAAAACAAAGATAACGAAAGAATAATATTATTTTTAAGGAGTGTATTATCGTATCAATTCGATAATCTCTTCTTTTATCATTATGGGATATCCAAGCCATGGTATTCTCCATAGTGATACCCCCATGACCCATTCTTCTTTGATCGGACGTCCCTTACTTATATCTACTGCCTGGTCAATAGCTCGGTTGTTATCCCCTTTTGTTATATAACCTGAATAAGGAGCAGAAGGTCCTCCATCCCACATAGGTTCTCCAGTCTCCACCCAATACAATGCCCTGTGGATGATTGGGATCTGAGTGGTATCACCGTTCTTATTGTACAGGATTACGTTTCCGTAATTTTCAAAGGATTCGTACCCACTGGTGGCCCCCTCCTGATAAGTGATAATATTTGTTCTATCTGGACTTTTATAAATTACCAGATCACCTTTTTTCATATGTGGGTCCATACTTCCAGATATCACACTAACGGCAGGGACTCCAAAAACGCCAAGGGTAAGATATGAAACTACCATTACTGCTAATATGACCGCTGCTACGAACAGCAGATCTCGGCTCAGTTCAACAAAAAAATTCTCACTTGTTTTGAACCTTCCATATAATTGTTTTAGTTTGGAAAACGTTTCATTATCATTAAGTACCATATAGGCGAATATTTATTGCGTGTAAGGGGATAATAGTTTGTGCGAATTTTATGGATAGATTAAATCAAACTTCATTTATTGTAGAACAGTTTGCAGAAGCCGGTTACCAGATCCATCCAGATGCTGTATCGTTACTTGTGGAGCATGATCACGATTCTCTTATTATCAACAAGATCCTGGACTCATTGGATGAGTCCACACTGGTTGTAGGTCCACAACATATTGACTCAAGATTTACAAATAAATGTGTACCTCCTTTGGAATCTGAGATCAATCAATTTCATAAAGATCCCGATTATGAGGATGAGTGGATCGGTGAAATGGACATTCTTTCTGATATTACTGACCAATCCACATGTGTGGGAGAATATCAAGAATTTGTAGATTATTTCAGGGACCGTTTTTCCAGGTTGAGCGAAATGTTGCGAGGTCGCGGAGTAGGTTTTCGGCCCATAGAAAGTCTGAATAAACGAAAGGTCGGCCTGGTGGAAGGTCGAGAGGAAGTATCTATTATCGGGATGGTATCTGATCTGCGTACCTCAAAGAACGGTCACATATTTATAGAGATTGAAGACACCAGCGGATCGCTTAGAACAATAGTATTGAAAAAGCACAGGACCCTCTTTGATGATGCCATGAAAGTGATGCTGGACGAAGTGATAGGGGTCACAGGGACACTGAGCGATGATGGAGATATGCTGTTTGTAAATAATATCATGTGGCCTGACCTTCACATAAGGACTGATAAAGTACTGGGAGAGAAGAACAGCAACGGTAAAGCTGTGCTAATCTCTGATGTGCATGTGGGCAGTAACACATTTCTGGAAGATAAATGGCTGGATTTTATTGAATGGTTGAAATCCCCTGTGGGAAATAATGGTAATATAACAGATATCAAATACCTGTTAGTGGCTGGAGATCTGGTGGACGGGATTGGAAAATACCCGGACCAGGAAAAGGAACTTCTGATAAGTGACGTGTACGAACAATACAAAGCTGCTGCTGAATATATTAGCATGATCCCAAAAAATATCAAAGTAATAATATCTCCTGGCAATCATGACGCAGTGCGCCAGGCCGAACCCCAGCCCACTTTCGATGATAAGATACAAAAGATGTTTAACAGAGATGTGGTATTTGTGGGTAACCCGGCAGTAATCTCAATTGAAGGAGTCCGCATACTGATGTATCACGGCCGCAGCATGGATGATATTGTGGCAAATATATCTGGCATGAAATATGAGGACCCTACCAAACCAATGATAGAGATGTTGCGCAGACGCCATCTATCACCCATGTACGGCAGCCGGGTATCTATTGCACCTGAAAAACATGACCATCTGGTTATCGATAAACCTCCTGATATCCTGCACTGCGGTCACGTTCATACAGTAGGCTGTACCACTTATAGAGGAGTTACTCTGGTTAATAGCGGCACCTGGCAGTCCCAGACAGAATTCCAGCGGCGCATGAACCTGCAGCCTGACCCGGCCAAAGCCACACTTGTTGATCTTGCATCTATGGACACAAACATTATCTCATTTCAGTGAATCTTTAGGCCAGATGAACTCTTTTGACATATTCAAAAAACAAGGGTATCATATTGTAGGCAGTCACAGCGCTGTCAAGCCCTGTCTCTGGTCAGGCAGATCCATAAAACTGCAGGGCAGCTGCTACAAATCCAAATATTATGGTATTGATTCACACCGGTGTATCCAGATGACCCCATATCTTGGATGCAACCAGGCCTGTCTCCACTGCTGGAGGCCAGTGGAACATCCCGTGGAAGTTCCAGGGGTGTGGGACATGCCTGAGGAAATTGTGGAAGGCTGCATCCAGGCACAGCGAAGACTGATGTCAGGTTATGGAGGATTGGATGAGGCAGATCCTGAAAAATGGAAGGAATCCCTTGCACCCAAACATGCTGCTATATCCCTTGCAGGAGAACCCACATTATATCCTTATCTTCCTGAACTTGTTGATGAATTCAGGGATAATGGACTTACTACTTTTGTGGTCACAAACGGTACCAATCCTGACGTGATTGAAAACATCAGGCCCACCCAGCTTTATATGAGCCTGGACGCTCCTGATATTGAGACATATATAAAGTGTTGCAAGCCCCACCATCCAAAACAGTGGGAGAAGATATTGCAGTCATTGGCAGTCCTGCACGATCATCCTGCCAGGACAGCCATAAGAATAACACTGGTAAAAGGTCAGAATTTTACTGACCCGGCAGGTTATGCGCGTTTGATTGAGTTAGCAAACCCTGATTTTGTGGAAATCAAATCCTATATGCATCTTGGATATTCCCGCAAACGCCTGGATCGAAGTGCTATGCCATTGCACCCGGAAATATTGCAGTTCTCAAACGAGCTGGCCCTGGAGTTGGACTATGAACTGGTCGATGATGTGGAACTCAGCCGGGTTGCGTTGTTATCGAAGGATGAAAAAATAGAAAATATTATAAAGTTATTTTAAAATTGAGACCGTTACATTACATGTTGGTACTATCAAACTAACCGCAGTCCCCATCCTTCTTTAGTTTTCCTGCTGCCCCTCTCGCCTTCACTTTGGCCGGGTGCCCTCTCTAGATCTGCTCCGCATGGTCTTGTGGTGAGGGGGCTGGCAGGTCCTTTTTAGGTACCTCGTTGGTAAATGTTTAACATTATTATCTATGACAACTGGACCTTTCTAACTTCAGTCGTGTTCCTTCCCAATGCAAAAGCATATTTGTATATCCTTGCATATTTGTTTAATAAGAATTCATGTCGAAATACCCATAGATGTAGATTATAATGAAAGTACGTGATGCAATAAAAATGATAGAAACAGATGGCTGGTATCTTGTTAAAACTAAAGGCAGTCATCAGCAATACAAGCATCATTCAAAACCGGGAAGAGTAACAATCGCTGGTCATCCAAACGATGATTTTGCCCCGAGTACTTTAAACAGTATCCTAAAACAAGCAAAATTGAAAGAGGTAGAATAAGATGTATCGTTTCCTTATTGTGATTGAAAAAGCAAATAATAATTATTCAGCATATTCCCCAGATTTGCCAGGTTGTGTTGCTACAGGTACTACTCGTGAAGATGCAGAACGAAATATGTATGAAGCAATTGAAATGCATATTCAAGGATTGTTAGAAGATAATATGGATAAAAAGGTAGATTATCAAGCCCATTTGAATAAAGAAAATTCAGACAGTCATTTTGTAAATTTAACCTTTCTTTTTAGATAGGTTTTGTATAATATTATTAATTTTGTAGTGGATTCCTACTCATACTCTCACTGCCGTATTACATTCAATTTTGGTACTTGATTGGTGTGGACAAATGCCCGTTAAAATAAAATTATATACTTTTAAAGATAGTTAAATGTTTTTTGGGTTTGAAGTGCTGAAAAGGATACAATATCACTGAAAATCAAGCAAAAATCTTATAATTTATAGACAAAACACATAGATTTCAGATCAGCATTAGAATTAAAAAAAGATGATACAGGTAATACAATCCTAAAGTATTTAATATTTTGTGTTGGTGTGGACTTTATACCTTAAGCGTTTTAGGTTCCTTAAAATTTTCACTATCAAATACCACACTACTATTCTTTATTTCAAAAATATAAATCCCAATTGAAGGTATCTCCTCTGCTTCTAATATCCTATTCACGAGCCCTGTACGTGTCATAATTTCACTTCGGGATGTCAGCATATCATAGAAAGTATTGAGAATTTCCTTGTCTACAATGTGCTTGTATTGGACAACCAGAAGGCTTCCTTTCCATATTTCTATGAATTCCGCATCAATGTTCAGGTTGTTCTCATAGTAATGATACGATAATTCCATTCTAGTCATATTTCTGATAAATGTTCTTTCATCCCTGAGAGCTTTCTTACCTTTCTCTTTAATGAGTTGTGTATCGAGTTTTTCTATTGTGATACCTGCCTGCTTCAGAACCTTACGCATCTTCACATTCTCATTTTGCAGACTTAAAAAACTTGAAGCATCATTTACTGATCCGTCTTTATTCATTACCAGTGAATTTTTGAGGTCTTCCAGTTCTTTGATCTCGCCTGTATCTTCATTAACGGTATATTCTTTTACAGATCCGTTTTTTCTATTAATTCCTATACGCCCTTGGTGTGGATTTGCAGTACTTGTTCGGGCTCTCAATCTCTCCCTGGGTGGTTTAGCATCCCTGCAGGTCTTACACAACTCAATCCTCTTCTCTTCAGCGAGTGCTACAACCTGTTCGTCATTAGAAAGGCGGTGCTTGACCTCATCATTGATTTTGTTTTCATAATATTGAAGCTTGAGTTTGTATTTAAAAAAGGTATCCTCTGCGTGGTATCGACCCTCGGTAGTCAACATCCAGGTGAAAGGCTTTTTAGTTCCAATCTTATGAATATACCCTGCCCTTCTCAGGTAACTCAGTTCACTTCTAATCCCAGGTAAATTGTTATAGCTGTACTCTCCTGAGAACAGTGGGTTTCCATATTTGTCGGTCTCTGGTGAAGTGAATTGAAATGTGGTTCTTGATACATAGTAGTGAATATCTTTGCTGGTCAGGTGAAGATCTTCGTCTTCAGCATTTAGAATAGCCTGCAGGCACATACCTTTGAGTACACGATCTGGGACAATCTTGGATTTATGGTTTATCATGACGTTCAATTTCCATGTTATTTTTCATCCATGATTTTCTTTCATTCTAATTCCGTGCAACAATGTCCGTGCAACAAATTGAGTGCAACAAAGTCCGTGCAACAATGTCCGTGCAACAAATATCCGCACATACATACTTCGCATATCATACTTCGTTACAACAACATATAAACCTATGTGTTTTGAGGGCATCTGGACTTTGTTAGAATTGTTGTTTAAGAGCATTATGTACCTGTTTTCAGTAAATTTCCACACTCTTTAATCAGCTTCATTAATGAGAGGTGTGGCTTACCGTTAATCATTTACATGTCGTGGCTACTGCTGTTGAATTAGCCTACATCTAACTCTGAATTTTGTCATATGACTTCACAATTTCCCCATTCTCAACTTCAATCACTAACGGATTCATATTATCAAACATATTGGACATATTCAATTCAATGGTGTTGTTACTTCCTATGAACAATTTAGTACCACTCGGTATTCTTTTTTCAGTTATCAACTCTAATGCTCTCTTATTAACTGCTTCACGATATCCTGGGTGTCCGGTTCGTTCATTTTCCAACACTTCCTGAACCACTTGCTTTGCCCGTTGCGCTATTAGATCGGTATTTTGATCATTCAATTTCTTAATTTCCACTTCCAATCTCGCATCAACTTCAGCCTGCACAGTGGACTCAAAATCAGCTTTGTACTTTTCTTTCTTCAATCTAATCTCTGTTCTGAGTTCATCCGTCTGCTTTTTCACTTCATTTTCAATCCATTCCAGATACCTAAATGGATTTTTTGATCCTTCAATTCCAGCCTTTGTAATTTCGTAGGTATATGGGATAATGTTGTTTATAATCTTGATATATTTGTGCTTCCTTAAGTACAGAATGTCTACTCTGACGTTGTTTATAGTGCCATTATAAGTGAACTTCTGCTTCTTTCCATTTCCAACATTCAACTCAAATTCACGATTGCTAATATCATCAAATATTTCGTTTGAGGTTTTTGCTCCTTTGACCAATGAAGAGAGAATCAACCCTTTTAGAGTACCTTGCATAGAGTTAGTATTAAGTTTAATTATACTTAAATCCTTCTACTACTATTGATTTTAATAGAGTTAGAATTTAGTTTAATTTATGTCATATTTTTGAATCATTCTTGCTCAGGTTTCCACCACACCACATATAAAAGTTAAGTTTCAGAGAGGATACCCTATGCGTTTTTGATTATAAACAACACTAAAAGCATAGACAGAAGGCACTATAAAGTTATTATGCACATAGCCAAATAAAAAAAATGACGTTTTTGGTTTAAATAGTCAGTGTTCAGATCACATTTTACTTAAAGACATTACCACATCCAATGGTAAGACATTTAAGAAATATGTATTATTGTGTCATTATTGACCCTAATTGACTCTTACTTTCTCAGTCCAGGTATTGTACCCAACTATCTTTTGATCTGAACTTATCATTTTTATAGAATTAATCTCATAATATTTTTTAACTGACTCTGTTACACCAATGTAATAATAAACTGTTACTATATAATTTTCATTTCCCCAAAAATCAGAACCTGCATATTCCTTTTCAATATTGTACACATCATGTACAATAGTAGAGCTTTCGCCATCACCCACATCATCTAATTCATACGTATATAATGTTTTATAGATTGGGTCTTTGTGTTCAATCGTTTTGTACTGCGGTGTAATTTCTTCTACACATCCTACACTCAATGTCATAAATAACACTAATACAAGTGTTAAAATTTTATTTATTTTTTTCATATTATTTCACTCCTTTTTACGATTCTCACAGGTTCTTTATCCAAATATTTCCCTACTAACCATCCAATTGTACCTGCGACTCCTAACATTAATCCAAAAAGTCTCATTAATAATGGACTAATTATCGCTTCTCTCATTCCTTTTTTCTAACTCTGTAGTAATATTTCTTTTTATATCTAACTAAATTTTATATTATATATTTAAATACTTTGTTATTATCCGCAAATGCTCAAATCTATACCCTGATCAAAGATCACTCATTTATTCTCTTCACTTCGTTGAATTTCCAATTAAAGTTCCATCTCATAACACACTCAATTTTTGGCTGTTCAGGATAAGGCACAATGGCATATCTCGGTCTTTTGGTATATTGACCTGTCCAGACAGGTAATGAGGCTTAAAACTCATTTAAATGGGTTTTATAAAAAAAATTGCTAAAAATAGGTGTTTTGCGTAAAAAATCAGTGCCATTTTCGTTATCATAAGCCTTCACAGTGTCGAGAGGGTAAGGTTCTGTTAAATCTCTTATCCCGTTATGGTTCTTCACTTACGGATTGCATATCATACTACCTTATTACATTAATAGGGTGCATGATATGACAAATGGATTTCAAATTTGTTACCTGTATGTTGAAATTGACAAAAATCAAGACCCGCCTCCATTAAGAAGCCCTCCTCTTAGCGATTAGCTTGCCGATTTTCTTCACATTTTCCTGATTTTCGATACTTTCCAGATTATATCCTTTTCCTTCGACTATTTCCCATATACAGCCATTCAGAATACCCTCTTCATCCATAAAATCCATTGCTTCAATGAACTCTTCCTTTGATATATATTTATGATTTTGAAGTAAATTTTCCATAGAATACCTGTCGCCTTTGGTATTAAGTGCAGATTTTAGTATTTTCTTTGCATTGAGTTCGATAGAGGTATGTTCAATAATTTTATATCCTGACCAATCCTTTTTCACCGAAAATTCATATTTAGAAGAATGTTTATTCCCACTTCTTTTCACTTCAATGCATCTACCTTCCATTTCTTTTCTTAATAAATTGACAGTACCAACTAAAAATGCTTTAAGGTGATCTTCTGTATATTCCTGACCAAATGTATTGCGCTTGTAATTAATCATGAGTTCTTCCAAGTTGATTACCTTCTTATCTCCAAAAAATAGGTCATTGAATAGTGTTTTTGAAAAATCATCATCATAGCCTATAGAATGAGATTCCATATCATGACAGGTATCAATTTCATCCAAATCAATTATCTGGTACACTTTTGGCGGTTCAATTTGATATTCCCTGGTTACATTTCTGTCATTCTTATAATTGTGTTCAGTACCAAAATATCTAATCTTATTGACTTCCTTATCTCTAACCCCTACCGTAATTATCTTCGAAGGTGCAGTTCCTTTCGGGTCTTTTGAACGGTCTATACCTTGCTTCGTGTCCTGAATAATAACGATTTCTCTTTGTGCTCTTGCCTGTTCCTCAAACCATTCTTTTAATTCAATCGGTATGGTCTTCGGTTGCGGTAATTGTTCTCCGTTGGGAAGAACTGTAGTATTTGAGAAAATATCAATCCGCTTCTTGAAGTCCTCCAATGACATTTCTTGCTTTTCTGCAAATTCAGTAAGCATATCATCTGAGAAATGCTTATAAAAATCGCCCTGACCGAGAATAGTGCTTTTATATGCGCCGAGAGGCTTCGTAGCGACCCCCAAGGCGATACATGTTCTCCTATCGCTTTCAACTCCCATTGACATACTTGAATTGTAATATGTAATAATTAGCTTTCCAACCTGTTCTTCCTCTGTTGCATCCGTACCCACTGCTATATCTTCATAATGTTTTAACAAATCGAAGTATATATCCATATTTGGTACTATCAAAAAGGTGTCACTGATATCTATTCGGTCATTTAAAATCAAATCATCCAGTATCCCCAGATAAAATTCATCGTGACCCACTTTATTATTCTTTTTATTATCTTTGTTATCATGACCCCATTTGAAAGAACTAAAATTATACACTTCCTTCGGCTTGTCAAGTGGTTTATATTGAAATATGGTCTGTTTTTTAGAGGTCTTTGCAGGATCACCATAGTACAATTTGACGTGTTTCTTACCTGTTCCTGATTCTCCTATCTTCCTGTTGATATCATCCAAATTCACATCTGACGGTGTGGCATCAGATATCACTTGCGTCAGCTTCGGGTATTCAACACCAAATCTTCCAAAAAATTCCAATATGCCCCTGTTTGATATCGTTATTGATTTCCGTTTTGGTATTATTTTAATCCTTTTTGGATTCTTCGGATCACTTTTATCAAGGTGTTTGAATGATTTTCCAGTGTCTTCCTGCATGACAATATCTTCTTCCATCAATACAAGCATCAAGTCATGTAAATATTCAACATATTCCTGCCCTTGCTTATGAACATTAAGATAACTGATCGCTTCACTATAGTCGCCCATATTCATTTGTAGCTCTTCATTTTTTGGTATTGATTTTGGCTCACTATTTTCTCTGTATGTAGATTTTAATGGTAAATTCTCCATTCTCAACGGATTAGTGTGGTTTGAAGGTTGAGTACAGCCCAAGAGAGTATCGTAATAGTTAACTATCGGTTTTATGAATGTATCCAAAAATGAGAGTATTGAATCTGCAACAGTATCCTGAGTTGAATCGTCATGCATACCGTCCACAGTGTTGATATCACGCCTGTTTTTGATAGTATAATTCCTGATTTCTGCATATTTTTTCTGTATATCTGTATAGTTCAGGACTTCGCCTTTGTATTTTGATTCTTCACATATCATTCCAGCCCTGTATGTTTTTTGAAGAAATTTTGAATACTCATCCCAAAGAATGCTATCCATATTTGATATCAATTCCCTGTAGAATTTGTTTTTGATACCTTTGAAATGAAGTGTTCGTAGTTTATCGAATGTACATGCAAGAATATTCGGTGCATATACTTCGCCACGTTTTTTGAACTCTTCGGCTTCCTGCATCATGGTCTTTATATAACAGTAATCTGCATTGAAATCAAGTCTTACAGGATATTGGGGTTCTCCTTCTTTGGGTTCATAAACAGTAGCATCACAATCTTTGCAGTTGGTTAATTGTGGTACGTAATAATCAGATTTCTTGTACTTCTTGCATCCTAATGCGTTGCTCGGTATGATCCTGAACATGATTGAATGATCGTCAGTGATTTCCAGGTAGATATCAATCGCTTTATTGATTGTATTTATTGCAATTGCATTCGTAGGTTCTGCAATTATTAATTTATTATCTAATAACAATCCAGCAAGTACACTATTTGTTGTGTATCCGGCTCTGGTAGCTTTATCCACTTGATTTATACGATCAAGGCGTGTATTTTCTTCAATTTCTAATGCTTTAATAAGGTGTGGAAGAAATGTATCATTATCTTCATAATATTGAATAACCCTGGGCTTTCTCAAATCATCAAGAAGCAATCCATCGAGTTTTTTAAGTAATTTCTCTTTCTTCGCTAGTGTTAAATGCATTATATCTCATTGATTTTTAGCATATTCATACTCAAAAGTTAGAATAATACGAGATAATACACAACCTTTATATCGTTAAACAACAGAATAGAACCTTGCTGAGTTATATTCTGCGGTTGTGTTGGTGTTTATCCCGATACAATCCCTACTTTTTATTTATTTAATTCGTTCAATGGTTTCAGATTCCTATCCAATAGATTATTAATATATGAGCTCATGGAATAACGACCCTTTTCTAATCTGACTCGTTCAATTACATCTTCATCCAAACATACGGATTTTATTTTCTTTACAGCCATGGTAAATACCTCTTCAATTTTAATAATACCTAATAATCTTTAATCCTTATATATTTGCCGTTGTTTAATACGGCTCTTGCGTACGCTTTCTTTCTATTTTCTAAAATCTAAAATATCCTTAACCGTCCATCATTTGAGCTACTTCTCAAAAAAAATGAAATTATTTCTATCTGCGAGGTGGGTGTGGTTTTATTAATACAGTAAAGAACCTTACATTATTTGTAAATAAATTAATATTTAATCTTATGTCTCACTGATTTACTTTGGGTGTGGTAGAAACCTGGGCGTGATTAGAATGGTAAAAAAGCAATTTAAATTGCAAACATTTTCTATATATTTACAAATTCATTTTAAATGAGTGATTTTATTTTAATAAAATCTTTACTTTGTATATTATCAAATTCTTCTTTCGTTAATGTGTATGAGTTTTCTGGCTCATATCTTGCAATTCTACTACGAGCTTCTAATTTTTTATAAGAAATAAAAGCACCAGATGGTAATTTTCTCTGATATTTCTTTATTCTGTCAGAATGATTCTTTATGTATATAGTGCCTTTTTTTGCAAGATAAGCATCTCCAAAATGGAGTGCCGTATAATATAATATAACAAAACACCAATCAATAAATTCTTGAGTATTATCTACCCCTTGTAACACACCCAGCAATCTTTCATTATGGTCTGCTTTCAGTATATGTTGGTTTTCATCGGACAAATGAAAAACACCTCCCATTTATGCAGGAAGTACGAGGAAGTCGATATTGTTTTTAAAATGTTTTAACAAATCGTACTCTATTTGATATATTTTTTCTTCGGTTTCCTCATTCATTTCAGATAATCTAATTATTAAAGTTGGAGTTTCAAGTTCATTAAATTCAATTTCGTTAACAAAAGGCAAAGTTTCAATCTCATCAGTTGATATTTTCAAATTTTGCCTTTCCTCTGAATTTAAAGTGCTGATAAACTTATTTAATGGATTTTGAGTTTCAATTGTCTGAAAACTAGGATTTATTGAAGAAGTATATTTTTTTAATTCCTCTTCTGTTATGGGCTTTTTATAACATGAACCGAAATAATATAAATGTTGTCTTGGAAGTAATAGTACCCCTGGGCTTGTATTAATGTTTGATTGCTTAGAAATTGAAAAACTTGGATGTCTGGGAGTTTTAGCAATATGTGGATTAGTCCTCATTTTTTGTTTCCTCCTCTATCTCAGCTTCTTCGACATCTTTTAGTACATTATTTAGTGCCAGCACTAATTCTTTAAGTGCATTTTTCGACATAATCAAGTCAATTTTCTGAACTCTTTCGATATCTTCATTTGAGGAGGTAAAATTTGGTATGTGACTGAAACATGATATTCTTACAGAATAGTTATCAATAAATACATTTGCCCCATCCATGTAAATTTCTTTCCAATCTGGACTTATTAACACTTTTATTTCTGAATGAGATTTTTCAATTTTAGTTTTGACCATTTTTTTATTTTTGACCATTATATGTGCACCACTGAAATACATACATTGTTAGATTAAACATATATATATGCATAGGTTTTCAGATTTGTTGTTGAAAAATGATATATTTTAAAAGGATGCATTGGATAAATATCTCCATACTAACAGTACGTGGTCTTCATATACTTAAATAAAACGGTTTGTTGCTTTGAATCCTGTTAAATGGTTATTTATCAGAGAGCTTGTAAAATATGAAATTATTTCTTTCTCAAAGCAGGTAGACCCTGGACACTAACCCAGTCATATTCAACCCCAGGTTCCAGGTTGAACACAGTCATAATTGAAGGTGGTATAGTGATCCTGAACTTGATTAGAATAGTAAAAAAATATTTCAGATTCTTTTTGGTATTGGATTAATGAGCTTTTTCGGACTCATCTTCCGTGACATTTCAGCTTCTTTTTTGGCATCTTCTAAAGTGACAATCTCTCCAGTCCTGTCCATATATTCTCCGTTGCCTTTTTCAAATTTATTCATAATGGCGTTGATCTCATCCACACTTTTATCGTTGTCTATTTCTGATAGTATTTGTTGATCGATTTTTTCAGTATCGATCTCATTTTTCAATTCTAATGTTATTTTCATTAGTTCAGAGATAGCAAGGTCTTTCTGTTGTTCTTTCTCTCGCATCAGTTTCATCTCGGCTTGAAGTTCTCTGAGTGCATTAAGTTCCTCTTTTGGTTGTATTATGACCTCTGCTGTGTCAATCATCAAAGAGTTGACATAGGGTAGATAGAAGGCATTGCGCATCTTTATACCAGTTGTACTTAAGTAGCGATCATCCAGTTCTTCCTTGTGACCCATCATGTATTCCACAGCCCAACGAGGTGATTCTGCTTCTGTTAATGCGGTCTTGAAGAATTTCCTGAAATTATGTCCACGAATTTTATTATAAAATCCAAATTCTCCTTCATTACCAGTTCTAATTGCGAGTCTCCTGAAGATACCGCCTACAGCATTAGTAGTCAACTGGACGGTTTCTTTGGTTTCCTTAATCATTCCTACAAATAGCCACGGTAGGTCATCTTCTCTGGTATTGAGGTATTCTTGTATAGCCGCACTTGCTTCGGGTGTGCAGTAAGTATGGTAGTCACTTCCAGTCTTCTTTCTACGGATATAGAAAGTACAGATACCAGTTTCACGGTCAAAACCATTAGAGAAGTCCTCTTTGGTCAATTTAGCTAACTCATTAGCGGCTGTACCTGAAGAGCTAATGAAGAGTACTATTGCCTTATCACGCACATTTGCGTACTTGAGTATCCTCTTAATTTCTGACCGTTCTATACCCCTGAATTTATTTTCTACGAGAATTGAAGTCTTTTCATATCGTTTGTTATTTGGTAATTCCACATCCATAGATTTATAAAATGACCTTACCGCACTCACATAACCGTGTTGGGTATTATCAGAGTTGCCTTCTAAAGAGTTCCTGAAATCTATTATACGGGATTTGATTCTTCGATATCTTGGGGTTACGCCTTTAACCATATCGTCTTCGGCTTCTTTTAATAACTCTGTTAGGGATAAGTCGTGAAACTTCAGGTATTTGGTAATTGCAAATTGATAGAGGTTCAGGGTTCCTCCCTTTGCATTAATGTGTTCAAACCAGTCATCTATTAATTCTTGATCTTGAGGTAAAAAATGAAATTCCATACTTATTGAATAGAGCTACTACAATATAAATTTAACTGATATGTGTCATTAAAGTAAGATTGTTAGAAGATAGATTACCGATTCCAGAATCAAATTCTTTTGCAGAATATGTGGCAGTTAATGAAAAATATGGTCCAGATAATACATCGCTTCTAGCTTAAGATATAATCTTAAAGTTTTTTAATTTTGTTAGCTCCCCTGCCCCTCTTTCCTTCACTCTGGCCGGGTACCCTTCCCGATCTGCTCCGCCTGAAATATAATTAGATGTTCATTTAATTAGGTCAAAATGATTAGCAACGAACTGTTACTAACTGATACGAACTCCGAGTTCGTACGTGTTCGTTTTGAGTTAGTTGTTATTTATTTCTCAATCCCTGCCGCCCCTTTTGGTTCACTTATACCGGGTGCCCGTCTCAGATCTGCTTCGCCTGCCCTTCTGGTGTGGGTGCTGGCAAATCTCTAATAATTAGGTAAAAATATACATTATTATAAATATAGCACAGAAATTATCAAAATAAAATATGAATGAGAAAGATACAATTTCTGAATTTTGCATTCCTGGAATCAATCGAGATTGGGGATTCAATAACCACATATTCCTTCTCTGATCTTAATGAAATTGACGAGCCCAAGCCTCTTAGCAGCCTTAACTTGCGAAGTTCTCAGGGACCAATGTCTGATAATTACATCCGTCCTTATGCTATTTGTGAAACCCCTAATTTTCTGATTGAATGGATGCAAGAGAGAGGATTTGCCCCAATAAAGAAAACAAGAAAGACGGGATCAGAGAAATTCCTTTATAACAGTAATGAAAAGAGTTTTTCACTGCTGGACTTCTGGCAGTGGTCCACATCCGATCTAATGAATAATTCTATTAGGGGTGTCCTGGCTGAATTCATTGTTGCCCAGTCATTGGGTATAGCCGAAAACATACGTTCCCCATGGGATGCATACCATCTGCTACTTCCTAATGGAATCAAGATCGAAGTAAAATCAGCAGCCTATATTCAATCCTGGTACCAGAGAGAATTATCAAACATCATATTTGGGATCGGTAAGACCAGAGGGTACGATGAACAGACAAATCATCTGGATTCGGAATCAAAAAGGCAAACAGATATCTATATTTTTTGTTTATTAAACCATACAACACAGGACACGATAGATCCTCTGGATATGGATCAGTGGGATTTTTACATTCTGCCGACATCTGTACTGGATGCTGAAGTGAGGGAACAGAAGCAGATAGGATTGAATTCTTTGATGAGATTTAATCCCCATCATGTGAAATACGGAGAAATTGGTGGTTATGTGGAAAAATTGGCTGGAGAGATTGATATTCGATGATCTCTGTAGGAGTGGATGGATGTAAAGCAGGTTGGTTCTCAGTTAAACTTTCTGATAATAACTGGGAAATTGATATATTTCCAGATATCAAGGCTCTTTGGGAAAAATATCAGGATGCATCATTGATTCTTCTCGATATCCCAATCGGCTTAAGAGAAAATAGTAAAATTGAGCGTTTGTGCGATCTGGAAGCACGAAAACTGCTTGGCAAAAGAAAATCAAGTGTATTTCCGGCACCTTGCAGGGAGGCAGTTTACAGAGATTCGTATGAGGAAGCTTGTGATATTAATAAAAACCTTACAGGAAGAGGTTTGTCTTTACAGACCTGGAATATCATGCCAAAAATCCGCGAAGTTGATATTTTGTTATCAGAAAACAAAAACGCTAGATCCCAAATAAGGGAAATCCATCCAGAAATATGTTTTTATGCTTTCTCTGGCCAACCTATGAAATATTCAAAAAATAAAAAAGAAGGATATTCTGAACGTCACGACATATTAAAAAAGATATATCCTTCATCTAAAGTCATAATCAGCAAAGCCTTGTCAAAATATTATCGTAAAGAAGTAGCAAAAGATGATATTTTAGATGCTCTTTCCGCAGCTATTACTGCGAGATTTGGAAAAAATAACCTTGATTCAATTCCTAAAATACCTGAATTAGACTCAATAGGATTGCCTATGGAAATGGTATATAAAGAAACCTCTTGCCTTCATTCTGCGTGAGTGCCCTTTCCGGTCTGATTCGCCTGCTCTTGTGATGTGGTGGCAGGTGCTTTTTGATTGATTTGGCGATCCAGTGGCGTGGCCATGTATTGCTGTTACTGCCACCAATGCCCGATAGGGCAGCAAGGTGGCAGCCAACCTTGTTTGAAATGGTATGGTTGCTTGGGAAGGAGTTTGCAGGTTGGGGGCTCCAACTGAAATATAAATATAAAGTTATTTAATTAACTAAGCCGCTGCTACTCTAAAATCCGTATATATCTGTGTGAATCCGCGTCTTAAAATGCTAACTTCCAGCCCCCCTTCTCTACACTAATACCTATGCGGATGAATGCAGATATGCGGCGTAAAATTTAATAATAATGCCATATCCTACATGTAATTTAAAATAACACCCCTATTAACCTTCATCTGCGTTCATCTGCGGTTTTATTATATTCACCAGCACGAATTGAAACGGTCTCTTAAAATTTAACATTTAACATATATCATTATCATTCAAAAGCAGGCCCGCCAACTACTGCATTATTGCTATATCCCCTGCTCTCCCAGTATCCTTCATAGGGTTCCTCTGCCAGTTCGATCCGAATGATCCATTTTGCCCATTTATATCCGAATCTATCTTCTGCCACCAATTGAAGAGGAAACCCTCTTTCATCAGGCAGGGTCACATCGTTTAGCTTGTACGCTAAGATAATATTGTTATCCAGAAGGTATGTCAGGTCGTGGGATGTGGAATAACCATCTGAGGAATAGAAAATGACCTCGGTAGCATTATCTTTTATCCCGGTCACGTTCAGTAAGGTTTCTAATGGAACCCCTGTCCATTTTGCAGTAAAACTCCACCCTTCCACGCAATTCAATGAAACCACTTTTGAGGTCGGCGGATATGCAATTAGTTGATTATAGGTGAAATAACCTGATCTATTCACCAGTCCATCAATCTGCAATTGGTATGAATTCACATCAATATGTTGGGTTTTATTTATGGCATTGTTACCCTGCCTGGAAATAGGGGTGAGTGATATATTCTGGTACTCCCGGATTTCCGTCTCTTCTCTAAAATCATCAGGCAATGCTACCCAGGGAATATCAATCTCGTTCTCACTCCCGATATCAGAAAAAGTCGGTGAAGGTTCAGGAACTCTGGTCTCACCAGTCTCTTCAAGATTTGACAGACACCCGGAAACAATTGCTGTAGCAATGATACATACCAAAATCAAATAACTACCTTTCATTGAGACCCCTTCCCTTTCGGAATAATTATTACCTGAATAATTATCATACTTAAAAGGGGATTACCTTTTCTATGGAAAATTTGCTTTTCCTATCGAAAAAAATACATTTTCCTATCGAAAAAATACATTTTTCTATCAAAAATAGATCAATATCCGAAAAAGTCCTCAAATAATATCATATTATCAGGAATGTCCATTGATCTCAATAATTCTCTCATACTTTCCACCATTACAGGCGGTCCGCAGACATAGAACATCCTTTCATTAAAATCAGGGACCTCTCTTTCAATCATGTTGCGATCGATCCTACCGCAAATACTTGTCCAATTATCAGTTGGTCTGGTACATGTAAGGACAATGGAAAAATTAGGGTGTTTTGTCATCATTTCCTGGAAGTCATCCCTGAAAATGATATCATCTTCCGTCTTGTTACTGTATATCATTACAATATCATTGTCAATGCCCTTATCCACACAATATTGGATCATGCTTCTAAAAGGGGTTACCCCAATCCCGCCAGCTAACATCACAATCTTATTCTCATTTTCTTTTAGTGTAAAATACCCGAAAGGACCGTCAACGTTTAGAGAATCTCCCACTTGCAGAGCTTTCAATCCTTCTGAAAATTCGTGTCCAGTGAATTTTTTGGTAAATTCAATAAATTCTGTTTCAGTAGGACTGCTAGATAAAGAAAATGCTTTCTGGACTGACTGGTGCTTAATATCCAGTTGAACAATGATATATTGGCCTGGAAGGTATTGAAAATCAAGTGGTCTTTTGAACCTGAAACTGCTGACATTATTAGACCGGTTGATTATATCAGTGATCTGAAACTTTGGAACAATCACTCCCTCCTTTTCAATCTAATATTTGAGATATTTTCTTACATGCTTCTTCCATTTCCACAATTACCAAGCCGATATTCTGCTCATCTGGGAAGAGTGTCCCTAATATGGCTTTGTCTCCGGCTTCCATAAATATTATTATAGAATCAATGGATCTGATCATCAGCATGTTGGGTGGATTCTGGCGCAATTCTTTCATAACTGTTTTTGCCGATTCCAGGATAGTAGCAGTGAATGCACCCAACTTTGCCTCAGGCACATACTCGGGTACATCGGCTACCATTACAAGACCTTGATGACTGGCTATGACAGATGCTTCTATATTAGCAATGTTTTTCAAATCCTCAAGAATTACAGAAAGGCTCTCTTGAATTGCGGACATTATTTCTACTCTTCCCAGAATTTAGGTTTTATAACAAACTGGCAGACCTCATTCCCTTTTGCCTGGCAGCTTACTTCCTCGCACATCATGTTTTGCCTGTTGAACACAATTTCCATATAACCACACAGAAATCCTTCAAGGAAATAACAGGTATTTGTCTGGCTTAGGCCTTCGTATCCGTTACTTTCAAAACTTTTGTCTACAATGCAGGTGATCTCATTTTTGTCCCCAGATACTTTGACATCCTTTAACAGCAGCCAGCCATAACGTGCAAATTGCTGAATAGTCGCGCTTAATATTTCTTCCAGGGTATTGCATTCCCAATGGCGGATAACCACAGGTGCGGATTTTCGTCCTGCGTCATAACCAGATGTATACAATAGGGCTCTAGCTCCCATTCCCAATGCATCTATCATACCTTTATGCAGCGACCCAAAGGTTTTCTTACTCATCAGGATTACAGGAATGCCGCTCATAGTGGTATTGGCGTTTTCATCGTCGTATGCGCAGACCAATGCCTCATCAATATTTTTAATAGTATCACTCCCTGGTAATATCCAAATTATATATCTATCATTCAATACTTTATATTATTTCTCCTCATTTCCTTCCCAGTTGTTGATGTGCCCGTGCCAGATGTCCGGCTGCCTGGGCCCCGATCAATGATATTTCACCTGCCAACGCCGCTGCTCCGATAATCTCTGCTAATTTTTTGGCATTGGTCCCGGGTGGATCTCCTGCTCCGGCTACACCTAATATTTCAAGACATTCACGCTGGGTAGCTATACCTGTGCCTCCTCCTACAGTTCCTACCTGAATTGCGGGCAGAGTGACACAACAGTGAAGATCCCCGTCCTTTGTTAATTCCATAGTGGTTATGGCACTGCTGGCCTCTACCACATGAGCTGCATCCTGGCCGCAGGCTAAATACATAGCTGCCACAATATTTGCTACGTGAGCATTAAAACCTGTACTCCCTGCCCTTGCCGAGCCCAACAGGTTCTTTTTGTAATTGACCTCTGCCATTGAATCAGGAGTGGTTTTGAGTTTCGTTCTTATCAGGTCTTTGGATATGAGCACTTCGGACACTACAGTTTTGCCCCTGCCAAGAATATTGTTAATGGCAGAGGGTTTTTTATCAGTGCACATATTCCCTGAAAGGGAGATAAGTTCAACATCAAATTGGTCTGTGATAAAACTGGAAATGGCCTGGGATGCAATTGTTACCATATTCATACCCATAGCGTCCTTGGTATCGAAACCAAACCTTAGATATATGTTGTTTCCCACTACAAAAGGCGCAATATTCAGCAGTTCCCCGAACCTGGTAGTTTCAGAAGCCCTGGCTTTTAATGCTTCAAATTGCCTGGGATCATTGACCCAGTCCACAAATTCTCTGGCCTGTACCACACCCCTGGCCTTGAATACCGGCGCACGGGTCATCACATCCTGAAATATTCTTACACTTGCCCCCCCAGAGGCTGATATTACCGAACAACCACGGTTGGAACTGGCCACAAGGGCGCCTTCTGTTGTAGCCAGGGGTAGATAGAACTCTCCAATGGCATATTCTCCATTGATGGTAATAGGTCCGGCAACACCCAAAGGGATCTGGATCGCTCCAATCATATTTTCAATATTACGTCCTGAAACTTGTGTCTCATCAATAGAAAATTGACCAATATTATCCAGGTCGGTTCCAGTTATTGTGGCCACAGCAGTCTTTCGTAATGCTACGGCGTCTTTAATATTCATATACTTATCAATTTCATGGAATTTAATCTCACCATTTACCACTTTTTTTACAATTTCTTCTTTTGTAATTCCTGAAATCCGGTTCATAGATAGATTTTATACAGTAACATATTTAACTCTGGCGAAAAAGGATAGAGTAAAAAAATTATGAAAATAGAATCCTGACAAAATAAGTTTATAACATATAAACTGATAACTATATATAATATTCACAGATTATTAAACTAAACGTTATATATTTTAAATTATATAATAAGGGAATTATTGTGACAGAGAGCATTGAAAATACCAATAATGAAACTCCAGACGACCTGCTTGGCGGGCTTGATATTTCTTCCACTATCGAAGTAGAAGTACCTGAACAGTTGATCGATCAGGTTATCGGGCAGGAACATGCGGTAGAAGTTGTAAAAAAAGCAGCGACTCAACGCAGACACGTGATGATGCTGGGTACCCCTGGTACAGGTAAGTCCATGCTGGCTAAGGCTATGGCAGAGCTTTTGCCTAAGGAAGAACTGCAGGATGTACTTGTTTATTATAATCAAGAGGAAAACAATACGCCAAAGATCAGGGTAGTACCTGCTGGCAAAGGTAAAGAGATCGTGGACGCCCACAAACTTGAGGCAAAAAAGCGAATGCAGGCACGAAACATGTTTATTATGATTTTCGTGTTCGGGATTATTATCTACTCATTCTTGACCCAGGCATTGATATGGGGTATAATAGCTGCAGTACTGATCTTTATGGTCCTGCGTCAGTTTATGCCAAAGGAAGAGGCATTTATTCCCAAAATGCTAGTGTCAAATGCCGGTAAAGAGCTTGCACCATATGTGGATGCCACAGGCGCACATGCGGGAGCCTTGCTGGGAGATGTAAGGCATGATCCCTTTCAGAGCGGTGGTCTTGAGACCCCTGCCCATGATAGGGTGGAAGGCGGAGCTATACATAAAGCGCATAAGGGTGTGCTGTTCATTGACGAGATCAATACACTTCACCTGGAATCACAGCAGAATCTGCTAACTGCACTGCAGGAAAAGGAATTTCCAATCACAGGGCAGAGTGAACGCTCGTCAGGTGCTATGGTAAAGACAGATCCTGTTCCATGCGATTTCATTATGGTCACGGCAGGAAACCTGGACGCTCTAAAAGGTATGCATCCGGCACTAAGATCCAGGATCAAAGGTTACGGTTATGAAGTGTACATGAGTGACACCATTCCTGATACAGCAGACCACAGGCAAAAGCTTGTGCGATTTATTGCACAGGAAATTAAAAAGGATGGCAAAATCCCCCACTTTGATAAGACTGCTATTCAGGAGATCCTCAGGGAAGCCAGGCGTCGGGCTGGCAGGAAAGGTCATCTTACATTGAAATTGAGGGATCTGGGTGGTCTTATTAGAGTTGCAGGCGATATCGCAAGGGCCGAGGGAGTAGAACTGACCCTTGCAGAGCACGTATTAAAGGCTAAAGTAATTGCCAGATCAGTTGAACAGCAGCTTACCGACCAGTATCTTGAACACAGAAAAGATTACAAGATGTTCGAACGCACAGGTGCCACTGTTGGCACGGTCAATGGTCTTGCCGTCATGGGTAGTGATTCAGGGATCGTGCTGCCGATCATGGCAGAGGTTACACCAGCCCAGTCCAGTTCAGAAGGCAGGATAATTGCTACCGGTATGCTCAAGAAGATTGCCCGAGAAGCCGTAGATAACGTATCTGCCCTTATTAAAAAGGTCAGCGGTAAGGATAACACAACCATGGATATTCATATCCAGTTCATTGGTACATATGAGGGCGTGGAAGGGGACAGCGCATCCATAAGTATTGCCACAGCCGTATTATCCGCATTTGAGAACATTCCAGTGGATCAGACAGTGGCTATGACAGGTTCTTTATCTGTGAGGGGCGATGTACTGCCTGTAGGTGGTGTGACCTATAAGATCGAAGCTGCGGCACAGGCAGGGATCATGACAGTGATAATTCCGAAATCAAATATGGGTGATGTGATGATCGAGGATGAATATAAGGATAAGATCAGAATTATCCCAGTTTCCAATATCACCGAAGTGCTGGAATATAGTTTAGTTGGAGATGAAAAGAAAAAACTGATCGAAAGGATTAAAAAAACAGCCCAGGTGCCTTTACTGACTCTGAACCTTTCGGATAATATTTCGAGCTCACCCACACCTGTACCCTGAATTGGCGGGATAGCATTGACCCAACACACCGATTTCCAGGATACCAGGATACTAAGAACCACAGGGCTCTCAATATTTTTAGATAACGGGGAGATCCATGAAATCTCGGAAAGTTTTCACCAGGGGGCAGCCTCCAGGGCCCTGGTCGGGGGATCATGGGCACTTGTTACCTCAGATAACCCGGATGATGCTGATAAAATATTGGATTCAGCAATAACACTTGCCGGGCGCACACATCTGAAATCTCCACGAGCAAACATTGAACTGGCATCAGTGGAGCCTTTGGTAGTACATGACCTTCCAAAAGTGGAAAAAGATCCTGGTGATATTTCGATTGAGGAAAAGGTTGGCCTGTTACTTGAGATCCATAAAAGGGCCAGGTTACCAGACATAACCAGTACCAGTGTGATCTATTCTGAAAGCCATTCAAATGTGGAATACATCAATTCTGAAGGAATAGAAACTGAATACAACCTGGTCAGGACCGGTTTTGCAGTAAATGCTGTAGCATCGCAAAACGGAAATTTTCAGATCGGGAGGGAGAGCAGGTTTGGTGTGTGTGGATATGAACTGTTTGACAGATACGATGCCCTGATGCTGGCTGAGAAGGCAGGCACTACTGCAAGGGACCTCTTGTCTGCAAAAGTACCAAAAGGGGGCAGGATGCCTGTAATACTGGACCAGGAACTCTCAGGTGTGTTCATTCACGAGGCTGTGGGTCATGCAGTTGAAGCAGATCATGTGATCGAGGGCAATTCCATCCTGGCAGATAAGTTTGGCAGTCAGATCGCAGCACCCTGTGTGACTGTGATAGATGACCCTTCAATGCATGGTTTCGGTTATTACCCTGTGGACGACGAAGGTGTGGAATCAAGACCTACAACATTGATCAAGGACGGGGTACTGACATCATATCTGCATTCCAGGGAAACAGCAGCACAAATACCAGGCACTGGACGGCCGGGACATGCCAGGTCCCAGGGACTGTCCAGGCCAATTATCAGGATGAGCAATACTTTTGTCGAGAACGGGGATTCCAATTTTGAGGAAATGCTGGAAGAAATGCAGGACGGCATCTATCTGATAGGTAGCAGAGGAGGCCAGGTAAATCCAGGCGAGGGTGTGTTCCAGTTCAATGCAGAACGTGGATTTATGGTAACAAACGGCGAACTGGCTGCGCCACTCAGAGATGTTTCTTTATCCGGACATATTCTTGACATACTGATGCACGTTAACCTGGCTGCCGGTGATAAGAAAATGAATTCAGGGCAATGTGGAAAAGGCGGGCAGATGGCACCTGTTTCTGATGGATCGCCTCACATTCTGATATCTGAAGCCACGGTAGGGGGCAGCGGATGAGCGATATTAATGTCATCTATCAATGGGCAGAAAAAGCGCTGAAAGCGGCACAGCAGGCAAGTGCCGATGAGGTTGAGGTATTCGGCCTATCAGCCAGGAGCATTCATGTGGATATCCAGCTTGATAAGATCGACCTTGCCAGGGAAACCCACACCAGGGGCTTAGGTATCAAGGCTATTGTTGGTGGTGCCATTGGTTTTTCCTCCACTAATATGCCCCTTTATATCGAGAATGCTGCCCGGGCTGCAGTAAGCTCGGCAAAGGTGCGGGCAAGTGACCCTGAATGGAGCGGACTGGCCAGGGGTTCCACATACAAAAAGATTGCCAGGATATTTGATCCCAGGATCGCGAGTATAGATATTGATACCTGTATCGACCTGTCCACCAGTATGATAGAAGGGGCTGTGTCGGTAGAAGCAGCCATCCCGACCACTGGAAAGTTCACCTGTTCAAGTTCCGATTACCTCATACTAAATACCAGTGGTGTGGAAGTGAAAGAAAAGACCACCAGGATCGACGGGTATATGGAATGCCGGTCCGGTGAGGGTAGTGGCCTGGCGAACGCTTATGAATTTGATATTTCACGAAATCTGGATATTGATTTTTATCATATCGGGGAAGAAGCGGCCAGACAGGCTGCAGCTTCCGTGAACGGAGTTGGGATAGACACCTGCGAGACCGAGGTGCTCTTAAAACCCAGTGCCATTGCAGATATTCTTGAGAGTACTTTATTATCCTCCCTGAGTGCTGATAATGTCCAAAAAGGGCGTTCAGCTCTGATAGGCAAATTGGGTGATCAATTAACTGTTGAGGGACTGGACATCGTGGATGATGGAATGCTGGAAGGAGGTATCGGTTCAGCTCAATCAGATGATGAAGGAACGCCGTCAAGGAAGAACCATATTATTAGAAATGGTAAGCTTTGCACGTACCTGTACGATACATATACTGCAGGTAAAGCCGGAGTTGGATCAACTGGTAATGCCTCAAGGAACAGTTATGCACAGACCACGTCCATTGATATTCGCAACATGAAACTGGAATTCCCACCCAGTGATGTGATTGGGGAAACCTCTATGGGTGTACTGGTAGGTTCAGTAATAGGTGCCCATACTGCAAATCCTATTTCAGGGGATTTTAGTGTGGAAGCCAGGAATTCTTTTATCATTAAGGACGGAGAGATCACAAGTCCCATAAAGTCGATGATGGTAACAGGAAATGTGTTCCAGCTGCTGCAAAACATAAATGGGGCGGGAAGGGACGTGAAAGTACTGGGTAATATCATCACCCCGACCATAAAGGTGTCAGGCCTTAAGGTTGTGGGATGAAAAAAATTATCCATTCACGATGATTGGATGGTAATGGTCCCCTTATATCGGGATATATCAAATATAGTTATTACTTCCACATCAACAGTCTTACCAACAGCACCGAAATCACCCTGAATATTTATCACATCTTTCGGATCAACAGTTCTTTCTGCTACCATAATATCATTGACGTAGAATTTCAGGTCCACATTTGGCGTGGTTCCCCTGGCCACCATACTCAAGGTATCAGTATCATTATCATCAACAATCTTTACATGAAGGAATTCAAGATCACAAGCAGGAGAAGTGCGAAAAGAGCCCGGACCAAAAATAGGTAAGGCAAGCACAGCAATTAATAGTAGTAATATTATTATTATTATTCCCAAACCAATGTTACGTATGTTCTTATCTTTCATAATAGACCCCCGGATTGTATTAGGTTATAAAATTAACTCCAAATATCTGATATGTTTTTATTAATATTAATAATAACTATTTCTGAATGAAGCCAATTAACCCCCAATTGTTTATAGTTACATTATTTATAGATAAATTGTTACTATTCAGCCACCCTATAAACAGTTTACTTTTTAAAAAACACTTGAACCGAAAAATCAAAATACTTTAACCACATATAAAATTAATATTCAAAAAGCAACTAATTTTTTTCCATTT
>Ga0114930_10000647_pt1 | contig 35997 bp, 47 predicted proteins | sample AnhtaG_FD_87300 | JGI IMG/M metagenome (GOLD analysis project Ga0114930, IMG submission 87300) | Deep subsurface microbial communities from Anholt, Denmark to uncover new lineages of life (NeLLi) - Anholt_01485 metaG | ecosystem: Environmental > Aquatic > Marine > Oceanic > Sediment | place... | reverse complement strand
CCACCTTCTTATCTAATGAGACCATGTATGTTTGATTGACATCCGTAGGTTTTGGCTTCACACGAAAAACCCAACAACTCACCCTCGGCATCGGTTTCTGAAGGGGTGCCGTGATCTGCCTTTGTAATCGCCTGTGAGATTTACGTTCAACAACAGAAGGTACGAAGTGTCTTGTCATAAATGTATCAAATAAAACAAGACTATTATAAAATACATTCGTTTGTGACAAAACGTCTTAAATATGTCCCAAGTGCCATATTATTGGGGAGTGATCCCTTTGAGGCCTCATATCTTCTCTGGTCTCACTCCCCACAAGGAATGATGAAAAGTGACCCTCGAACTCTTTGGTTTCTATAATGTTCCATATAACAGCGGGAATTCAGGTAAATGGAAGAGAATAAAACAAAAAATCATAGATGATCAAGAAGGTAAATGCGCCCTATGTGGTACAGATCCGTTTCCTCATATTGGGAATGTTCATCATATAAATGAAGACCCTAACGATTGTAATTATACAAATTTAGTTTATTTATGTAGATCTTGTCATAGAAAACAACATCCAAGTCGACGGAAGGTGAAACAAAGATGCAAACATGGATAATATATGTGGCAGCACCCGTTCTGGTTGTCGGAGTCTACCTGTACCTAAAGTTTTTCCGCGACACAGGGCTGAAAAAATCGGTCTTGCTTCTCCGTCCCAATGGTTTCCGATATACCACCCTACCCGTACAACGGGAGACCGATGAGGGATTATACTGTAGGAGGGTAGGTGGCATCAGCTACCGTTTCTTCAAGACTGGTCCTGGCTGGACTGAGAAAGAGGTCAAGTTTCTAGGAGTTGAGGGCACCCCCCTTATCTCTTGGATTAAGGAAGGGAATTCGATTAAAACATCTATCTCTGAATTCTTAAAGTTCGTGTGGAGTGAAAAGGTCTACAACAAACTCACAAATGACTTGAAAAAACCCCTTGAAGAAGGAACGGGCATCATCGTCACCGTTGACCCCATCATACCCGATAAGAAATTTGGGTTAGATCAAGTGATGGCTGACGCTATTCTAGCAGAGAGTGATCGGGCAAACCTAGAGGAGTTCGGCAAGGGCACCCCCAAGAAAGAGACCATGAAGGAGTTAGTAATGAACATTTCCCAGATCCTCTTAGGGGCCTTCGCCATGTACTTTCTAGTTCAGCAGGGATATTTGTGATAGATGAGGGAGATAAATAATGTCAGAAATTGAAGAGGAACATGAAGAGGACTCAACCTCATTAGTAACTCAGTTGGGCACATCTAACCGAAAGACATTGGATGGAGATGTGGATATGAGGCTTCTCACCGTCATAATGGATCCTACTGAGGTACCCACAAGCCTCCGACCCCTTCTCTATGTATTGACCCGAGCCGATGTGACGATCCACGGAAGACCGTTTTGGGATTCACTAGCCGATAACGCCCTTCACCTATTCGTAGGCGTTGGGGGACGAGGACGGCGTGACCTGATTCGAGGTGAACAGGTGTCGAAGGGTGGGGCGGTCAATGTTGAGAGTGAGATACGAACCCCAGGATGGGTAGAAAGGAACCTTGTTCGCCGTAATTGGGAACGGGAAGAAAAGGAAAAGCTGGGGATAGAATGATAGATCGTATCAAGGACCTTTTTCGTAGACCCAAGAAGGAGGAACAAGAACTTGAATGGCATGAGAAACCCGATGTCCCTGAAGAAGAGATGCCTTCTCAATGGGAGCTCATGAAACAGATTGAACAGATGAGAACCGCCCAGAGAGGCATCCCTAAAGCTCTGGTCGTGAAGCAGCTTACCGCCCTAGTGTTCATCGTAATCAACGGAGGACTACTGTATTCCGCTATTGGAAAACCCCTCAGTACATGGGTGTATCTCTACACGATCCCCTCCATAATAATCTTTTTTGACTACCTTTTCACGGTGCGAACACTTAGAAAACTTGCGGAAGGCGAAGAAAAATGAGTGAAAGAGAGGCGTTTTCTGGCCCCAACTACAGGGAAAGACTAGACATAAGCCAGGTATTCCTACGCCAACTTGATCGCACCAACTTTAGCGCAGCCGTTAGAGATGGGTCCTTTGAGGAATATGTCAGGCAGACAATGAGGCGTTTACCTATACAGTGGAAGCAATGGGTGATCGATCAGGCGGGTAGATACACTGTGACACAACCCGTATTTATAATCCGAAAAAAAATGGGATCGCAAACAAACCCCGCACTCCGTGACCGTACAAAGGAGGTTCTACGCCTCGAGGATGGTAGTGTTGACTGGTCAGATCCCAATATTCTGAGCCCCGTACTCAAGGAGAAGACCACAATCGACTATGAGAAGATGGATGAAGTGGTGGGGGAGGCTGCGGAACTTGCGGGGATCTCATGGCAACAGGAGTATATTCTATTAGATGTAGGGGATCTGAACGTGGAACGGAAGAAAACGCCTTGGAGGAAACCAAGGGAAGATGAGTAAAGAAAGGTATCGGACCCCAAAGGGTGTGGATGAGAGGGTATATCCCACTCCTGAACGGTTTGTTGAGATCCTTGAAGCCAATTCAGCCAAGGCCTACAAATACGGTCATACCCTCTGGGCTAAGGGTGGTATTTTTAGCACCGCTATTATTGATGAGATTCACCGTAGGCGTAAGAATAATGAGAGCGTTGTGATCAGCGTCACAGGGCCCCCAGGGTCAGGTAAGACTTATTTTGCTATGAGGTTCGGGCAGAAACTTGATAAAAAGTTTCACATAAGGGATATTCCAGCTCCTCCCCCTAATAAGGACTCTAGCCAGCTTGCCTTTGGACGGGAACACCTATCATATCTCACAGGTCCAAAAAGTCCTCTAAAGAGAGATCAAGTAATCGCTATGGATGAATCCCATTTTGGGGTTGGCGCGCGTTCATGGCAGAATGCAGATCAACAGGAACTCACAAACTACATTGCAGCCATACGGAGCAAGGGGTTTATCCTGATGATCATTACCCTCCACACGGAGATGATAGATAAACTCCTCAGAAACTTTGTCGTAAACTATGAGTTCTACGTCACCAAGAGGGGTGAAGCCATAATATACCGCAAATTCTTCCCCCAACACGCCACAAAACCCTATAAGAAAAGACTAGGAAAAATGCGTTTGATGATGCCAGATGAGGAACTGTGCAACTGGACTTCATGCCTGCGTTGCCCTGAACTCCATAAAGTCCCAAAGGAACGATGTGAGACCATACGAGCCACATATGAGAGAAGAAAAAAGGCGTTCTTAGATCAACGATCAGAAAAGAAGCAGGAGGAAACTAAGGAAGGGCAGCTCTCTTTTGAGGTACGGTTCATGGCTCATATTTACGATCTCAAGGAGGAGATCAAATGGATCTCCTCTAAAGGTAATATAGACCATGTTTGGATCCTGTTCATCGCTGAAAGGGACTTTGGCGTACATCTGGGAGAGGCCAAGTGTCGAGCAATAGCAAAGAAAATCCTTTTCAACTATCCTGACATAGTGGAGTACCGAAAATAGCCATTTCTCTCACATACGCCCCTCTATTATATTATATATTAATGACCTATGCTTTTCCCAACATTTAATGCCCAAAGCCCTATATATAACAAAACCATACTTCTGTAATGGATATGTCAGATGTTGTAGAGGATAGTGTAGTCATAGAACTACGTAGGCAGGGTCTAAAGTATCGAGATATAATGGCCGAGACTGGATTGAAATATCACAAAGTCCAGCGAATTCTCACATTATCTGGCATGACGAGGCCGCATTATGGGTATGAAAGGGATGATGTGATCAGGACCGTGGAACTTGGTGAGATTCTGGATAGGTCAGAGAATGTGACAAAGTTCGGCATACCTGGGCTAGGTTGGAAGGCCTTCATCTCGATCATGTGGCTTTTCGGTAAACGTGTGAGTGAGATCATAGGTCTTAGGGTCCAGGATGTCAGGGTGAATGGAGAATATCTGGCGATCCTTTTCACGGTTCTCAAGAAACGGAGCTACAAGGATCCTGGTATGCGGAGGCCTTTCCAGAAAAGGGTGACTCTGGAGAATCCATATACTGAATGTGTCATTGGCTGGTGGAATAAAACCAGAGCAAAGGAGGAAAAGTTTCTATTTCCTCGAAGGCAGACCAAGATGGGGTACATATACAGGCAATACGCCCACCTTGTTCTGAAGGAGATCAGCCCTAACATAAGTTCCCACCTTTTCAGGCACAGTCTGGCCACCCAGATGGCTGAGAATGGGGCCACAGCCTATGAGCTCGTCAACTGGTTTGATTGGGATAGGACAGATACCGCCCTCGAGTACGTCAGAAGATCTGGGGCCATGACTCAGAAACTTAGTAATAGGAAGTGGTGAATGCCAATGAGTAGACAGAAAAGGACATTAGAATCCTTTGATTACCAATGGAAAAATCTGAGTGAGGGGCCTTACCTTCTTTCGGATGATGAGTGGAGGGAAAATGTTTCAGAATACATTCTCGATGAGCTTGAACTTAGAAGGGAGGAGATTTCTGGAAAACGGGTGTTGGATGCTGGCTGTGGAAATGGAAGATGGGCCTATGGGTTCATGAAGCTGAACTGTGAGACACATGGGTTTGATCCGTCTATACACGGGGTCGAATATGCGAGGGCACACGTTCAGAACGGGTCTTTCAACGTGGCTAATGTTCTTGATTATCCGAGTTTACTGAAGCTGTACCCCAAGAACAGTTTTGACGTTGTTTGGTGCTGGGGTGTTCTCCATCATACGGGTGATCCCGAGTTGGGGTTCAGGAATTTGACAAAGTTTGTGAAGCCTGGAGGGATACTGCATCTATACATGTATGGCAAGAAGCCTGGTTGGAACAGGTATCTGCGAAGGTTTTTCAGTCTTTTCCCGTTGAGGATCCGTGAGTTCATGGCCTCTGTATTGGCGGTACTTCGAGGCTCATCGGCTCATAGCAACTTCGATATGTTTAGTACACCCATTGTGAGCAGCCACACTGAGTCGGAGATCAGGAAGTGGTACACTGATGAAGGGTTTTCCTTTAAACGTGTGTATCCAGGTTGGGCATCGGGGAGCACCGATATTTTCACATCAGGTTTTAAGCGATCATGATGGTACCATCATCTTCTTCGTCTGTTTGCTGCCAGGATTACGACTAGCCCCATGAAGCCCAGAAGCACAGGTAGAATGCCGAAGCCCGCGAGCTCCGTGTCAGTTGTCAATGCCACCACTAGATTTACGCTTGTGGTCCAGGAATATGTGTGGTTATAGAGTAGGTATCCCGTTCTCAGTATCGTGAGGGTGTAGTTCCCTGAGTCGAATGTCTGCTGTGCTATCTGCCCCGTTGAGTTCGTGTTCACGCTAAAGAGATCTGAGGCATTGTAGAGGCGCACATTGGCGTTCTCTATGCCTACCCCGTCACTGGTGATCACCTGAAGGTCGAACGTGTTTCCTGAAGGCGGGGGAGAGGTGCCCACGGTGATTACGAGGCTGAGGCTGTTCATGTCCAGGGTGGTGATATTATAGGTGGTTTCGTTCACCATGTTCCATGTGTTTATCGTGATGGTACCATTAGCGGGCCATGAGGTCGAATTCGTGAACATAGACCCGTTCCAGGCGAACACGTAGACGGCTCCATCGGAGTCCTCGAGTTCTATCGAGTCGCCGTTGGTCAGGGCATGTGCATCGAAGGAGCTCTCACAGGTCAGCCACATCGTCACGTTTTCATTTGCTGCGGGGGTGGAGTTGTTGACCCCTAAAGTCTGTAGCTGCTGTTGGTCGAACACGCACCAGACATCATTTGACAGGAAGGCGGTGAGCCCGTAATTCGTATCCGTGAGGGAGGACACCGTGTAGGTGTAGTTCCCCACGGAGGCCTGTGTCTCCGTGTCGTTGAGGGTGATAACCCCTGCATGTGCGCCCCCATCGAAGGCGTACACCGCAGACTCACCGATATTTGAGGAAGTAGCCACATTTATCCTCGAGTCGGGTACGGAGAGGGTGACATTAACCCTGTCCCAGACACACCAGGGATTCGAGACATTCACCGTGTAACTGGTGATTCCATAGGTGGCCTCAGATACCGTGGTGACTACGAAGGTATAGTTCACTATGGCATTGACGGATGTAATGTTTTCAAACCAGCCGTTCCCCGCATCCCAGGCAGCAGCCGAGCCGTTGACGTTAAGCGTGTCTCCTGCGCCTCCAGCATGATCGTCGTAGTCGAGGACGAAACGAATTCTGTCTTCAGCGTTTGTGTTTATGTCAACCCGTGTATCATCCATCTGGAAATAGTAGACCACGGCTTGATCCCATATCCAGGTGGTCTCGGTGATGTTCTCAGCGATTGCGGTTATTCCGTGGGTTGCTTCGCTCCCCGTCCAGCCTCCGACTGTAACCCCTGTCACTGCTGCGCTGGTGTTGGTGATTTCAAACCAACTATTCCCTGCATCCCAGGCGAGGGCCCCCCAGCTACAGTTAAGCTGGTCTCCTGCGCCTAGGTCATGGTCGTCGTAGTCTAAAACGGCTTTATACCGTCCCTCTATGACGTCGTTGAGGTTCACCCTTGAATCATTCAATGCTTCATCGTAGACCATGATTCTATCGAAGATCCCCGTGGTCTCAGTGATGTTCTCCGAGAAGGATGTGATTCCATAGGTAGCCTCGCTCCCAGAGGTGAGGGTGATCGTCACACCCTGCACAGTGGCCTCAGAATGAGAGATGTCGAACCAACTGTTTCCCGCATCCCAGGCGAGGGCACCCCATGAACATGAGACACCATCTCCTGCGCCAAGAGGGTGATCATCATAATCGAGAACGGCCTTTATACGCCACTCTATGTTTGTGTTAATATCAACTCGCGTATCGTCCAAGGCCTCGGAGTAGGCTATGATTCTATCTGTGATCACGGTTTCTGTGGTGGTTTCCTCTCCGTCTGAATAGTCAGCGTCAGCCATATTGATGTAGAGATTATAATTCGTGGATTGAACGGAGGCGTTTGCGGTGCCTGTGACGGATCCTGCCCCGTTCACTATTGAGTTATCTGTCCCTAGAACCCCGTCCCACTCGTTATAGACGGATATGGAAGTAAACTCTGCATCAGGCGGGTAGAATGTGGTGGCAACCCCTGAGCTGGGGTCATTCTCGTAAAAGGCTTCAAAGTCTACGTCAATGGAAGAGGAAATATCCACTCTATCAGGGTTGTTGGCATCCGTACACTCTATCGAGTTCGTGACAAGATCATTAACCGTGTCAAAGTAATCCGTCTGCTTCTCAGCCCACCCAGAGTCATCCCCCACTGTATCATTTACCCAGAGATGGATGTCGTTGTCTGATGCAGATTGTATGTCCCAATCGAATTTTATGGGGACCGTGTAGTTCGCTGTGGTTGCGGTAGTTTCATTGGTCACGGCCCCGACTGTGCAGTTCGTGGACCCTGCCTGGAAGGTGTGGGCATTGGATTGAGCATCGATGGTACCATTAATCCAGCCAGTCCCTATCTCGAGGGCGTACTGCACGAAGTCTAACTCTGCAATCCCATCCGCGTCTGACACGTTGAGGATGAGGTTATAGTCTCGTAGTTGGCTGTAAACGTTATCAGAATCATCCATGTTGCCGATGCTAGATGCATCGTTTGAAGGCGCGTTATTGCCCGCCCCTTCTGGGCCAATATATGAAGAATCAATGACGACACAATCGATATCAAAATCGCTTGCTAGTGCATATGCATCTTGAACCCCCACTCTAACACGATTAATGCTTCCGTGATCATCGGTATCTATAGCCGTCTGGGTAATATCATTAATTTCGACCCCATCTAGATAAACTCTATACTCTCCATTTACTCCGTCAATAACGGCTTTGAGTTCTAAGCTATACCATTGAGTGGTATTTAATACGGTTGCGCTAACAACATCATATATGGTGCTTACATTGAGGTATCTAAGTCTAAGTTCTCTGTTAACGGTCAACCCTACACGAACAATCTCGGATCCACTCTGAAACCCAAGAATACCTCTCATATAGTTTGCACCAGACATAGAGTTTATGTAAATATACATACGAGAATAAAGGGTACTTTCGGCAGAAATTTGTTTATATACGTATGCGCTACACCATGCTGCTACATTATCTGTAGTGACATTCGCGTGGTATGTCCCATGATGAGGATTTGCGGTTATTACTTCAACAACCCCGTTTGAAGTTGAGTTACCCGTCCACGCTGAGAAGTCACACTCCTCAAAACCATTTGAGAAGATGGCGGGGTCAATCCTGAAGTTCTGGGGGGCATGGATCATAAGTTCCTTTTCTTCAGGGAGATATGTCCACCATTCACCACCCAGAACATCAGACCAATCGAAAACAATTTGCCCAGAACTTAAACCTGTGATCCACTTATTGAGGGTTTTAGCATCGAAGTTGATGCTAATATCTCGGGCATGGTCAAGGGTTCCATTAATTATTATTTTAGCCCCAGAATGAATAAAGGCAAAGTTCCAGTCGATCTTTATTGCCCCTTTGGAGAATCTGACCAGGAAATTCATGTCATTTTTTAGAGGTTGAACCTCCATATCATAAGCCGTGGCCAACTTACGGAGAGTCGAGAAGTCAACATACATCTCATCATCATGGAGTTTAACCTTTAGAGTCCAATCACTATAGAAAGTGTACTCAATGTTATTATGACTCACAACATAGGGCCACGCATCAATAGGACTCCAGCCCGTAATGTCGAGGACCGTGAACCAAGTCTCCGTTTGAGCCTCTGGGACCCTTGCCACGATCCGATAGGTTCCATAAGCTGCGGAGTCGGATATAGGGATCTGCCTTGTGTCGTTAGCAACCCAATTCTGATCATATATGAGAACATCGTCAGGATCATAGATTCTTACGTTCGATCCTGCGTAATTCGTCTTTGATGTGATGTCGATGACCTCTCCTCTGAGGCCATAAACCCCACCTAGCTCTAGCTCAACCCAATAATTTTCCTCCTGTGCAGATATGAAGGGAACATCTGACAGTAATGATGGTACCATCAGGAGAAAGAGGAGAAGAAGGCCCCTAGAACGCCTAGAAAGTTTCATTCTAAATATATAGATAGCGTTCTCCTCTATATAGAAATTTTTAATTTATTTAGGTCTCTATTCTTGATGAACTCTGAAAGGCCCATTTTTGGAATTGATAAAACCTAAAATAAGGAAGTTCCTTTGCCAATCTGGTGAGAACTGTACCCCAACAAATCAAGTCACCAAAAGATCTTATTACTGATTCAGCACCTATCCCCATCATTCTGTCTCACTTCCGTTTGTTTTGCGCACCCTGTAAAGCCAGCCTATGTCTTCTCCTATGTCCCAGCCTTTAGTTAATCGCACAATGGCACCATACCAATCCGAAAGGCGTTTAAACCCACTATGATCAACATAGGTCCTCAAATCGCCCACCTTCATTTTCCCCACTTCCTCGATGAAGATGTCACAGATCTTGGATGTTCCATATTTCTCATTGGCCCAATCCTTCCCTACCTTCTTACGCCTCTTCTTACGGTAGGTATAGACAAGACCCACATTGAGAAGTTGAGCTCTCGCCAGGGGATCCGAGAATATCATGACCATTATGCTTCCCCCTCTGTCGGAGTATGATTAGATTCACGACCAACCCAATCTATGGCCTCATAATCTGTAACCTCAATAAGTGGATCAATTCTTAAAGGGATAGGAGTTGCAGCCTGATTTTTCTTAATGGCTAATTCTCGGAATATGAAATCTATTATGTGCATTGGAGTGTAGACATCTGATTCAAAGACGATTTTAACCTTAGTTCGTCCCATTTTTCGCACTCTCAGAGCAACTATGGTTATGCGGGGGAGAATCATCGCTGATCTTCGCATTTTCCAGCTCATACTCCCCATTGCAATCTGATCTACGTTTCCATACCATACCAAGGAAATTACCAATATCTACAAGCTGTCCAGGATTCCATTCTACCATAATATCCTCTGGTGTGATGATCTCCCAGATTGCCTTCAAAGCTAGATCCTTGAGTTCTTCGATGGGCATCGTTTTCCATGAGTCGCCTTTGTCAGGATAGTGGCGTAGATACTCAGTTTTCATGGCCTCAACATAGGGCATTAGATCGTCAAACTCACTCATGTCGGTGTATCTCCCGAACTCTGGTAATATTTGAGAATTGGGCAATCCTCACATGGTTCATTCATCCAGACATGGCAAATATGAGGCTTGTATTTTTCATCTGCCATAGTAGGGCATAGAATTATTATCCAGGGTACATCTGTCATGCCTGTGTTTCCTCCAATATCGGAATATATTCGACCTCATGGGTTCTCTTGGGTTCCTCGATCCAATAGAGTTGTTTTCCACATTCAAAACAGAATTGGGCCTCACCCCATACACCTTCTTCAACACAAACACTCATGGGGTAGGATTCAAGGTGGGAGCAATTATCTCGAAGTTCTTGAATCTCTTTGTTGTGTTTTTCTCTAAGTTTATTTATTGCTCTCATTGCGTGGATACCTCTGAATTACGGTTGGGCAGGTAATCAAAATATGCACAATAGGTACACTGGATTCTATTACCCTCTGTCTTCATTTGCTTACCACATATGGGACAAATCACAGACACGCAATCTATGACAAAATCACTCATGTCGGGATCTCTCCTATAGTCTGCCACCTAGCGAACCAACCCTTTCTAAAGTAGAAAAGGGCATTCTCCGCAAGGGTCTTTTTGAAGCTGTCCTCACTGTCCAGGTCTTTGTATTTCTGGAAACAGTATCGGTGAAATTCCTCGACGATTTCAGGCTCTACTTGAATTACCTCTTGACTCAACTCTGAACCTCCTTTTCACCCAAATTCGGCAATGGCATAGAACTCTGAACCACGTCTGCCTTGTAAACCTCCAAATCATCCCCATCATAATGTCGATATGCCATGTTATGAACCACGTAGAAGAAGCCCCCGTTGTCCTTCCAGACCCTGCGCTTCCCGAACTTGGGGGAGGACACAACCCATTCCGTTTTTTCAATCTCTCCTGTAAACGTCATGTCTCATCCCTCGCACTTGGGGCTGGAGTCTGTGTCTTATCTGAACTATGAAGCATTAAAAGCCCATCCCAATATAATACCAATGACAAACAAAGAAAGAGAAAGGAGAAAATATCCAATGAACTTAAGTTGTTCAAACTCTGTGTATCCATACTTCCTTTCTATCCAGTTTTTTTCACTCATTTTTATCACCTGTTTCGTCAGAACTCCGCAATGTTATACCGCCTTTGGAGGTGATGAGATAAACGCCCCTGACTAAGCGTTTGATTTCACCTGTCTCTCTGAGAGTTCTAAGGACCTGTTCGAGGATGTTGTAGCCTATAGCAGAGCTCAGTCTGTCATGGATCATTACGGGGGTAATCCTGGGTGTTCGGTGTATGACTTTCATGATCGCTAAGGCTTGGTTCATCCCATCACCCCTGTATATCTGTAGATATACGAGGTAATATTTAAATATATCTCAATACATATCAAGATATAAAGGGATACACGGGGATTAGAAATGAGTACAGCAATGCAAAAATTCATGATGTCCGTTCCCGACGCAATGTTTGAGGCCCTTGAAGCTGAACGGAAAAGACGTATGCTTGATTCCATTCAAGAAACCCTCCGTCAGATAGTATCAGAACATTTTAGAACTTAACCTTTCGCACTTGGAGTTAAATACAGGATCTTCTCACCGCCGTCGGTGAGAGAAAGGGGATCAGATAGCCGACTTTCGTAGTTACTCTGTCTCTTTTAGCGAAGATATACGCAACTCGAACCACTCTTCATCAGGAAATTGACGAATTGGCAGCCAGGGATATGTTCGTTCTGAGGGAAACCAGAGGTTAGGCTTATGGAAGACCTTGGCCCCTGCTTCGTAAGCAAGATTAGTTAGTTTTCTGACCCATAGTACGTCAGGCTGAAACTTGTGAGCTCCTGTCTTGGCCCCAATAACTACCCAATCAATATCTGTGAAATCTGGGGTAATATCTTCTAGGAGGGGTTCACAGTATGCGTATTTTATCCTAGCATCAGTTTTCCTCAGATAGTCAAGGCGTTCAATATCACTCTCATAACAGAGAGACACACCTAACCAGACATTATGAGGAAAATTAAACTCAGCCATTCTCCAAGCAAACTTTGTTTGGACTTCAAACCTATGCCACGGACATCTAGCCATAGCATCCAGCACCGATTCAATGTTCATATGGTGCATAGATGGAGTGAAAAGATCCCCCATACTTGGAGCGAATATCAAACTTGGTTCTTTTACCATGAAGGGTTGATGTATTCGATCATCATGGAATAGAGGGGTCCAATCATACCCCCATGAAGAGCCGAATCGTTTTATCATCTGGTAGGCATAGCAATCTCCCTCAAAGCAGATATTATCACAGCCTGTAACGGGATTCCAGGTGTAATCTGCGGTCTCGATTTTTGTTTTATTCATCTGGTTGCACCTTTAGTAATGGATTCTGTAATTTATACTCATGAATTGCATCTGCATGGGGACCACGATAATGTATTTTAATACCTGTCTGAGTTATGAGGCCCAATTTCTTGAGTCTTCTTAAAACCCAATAGGTATGTTGCCAAGAGCAATCAAGTTCATGATTTAATGTGAATGCTGTGTGTTTCTCTTCCTCAATGAATAATCTATATGCGTTCATTGTCGGCTCAGAGGTGAGCAAGGCCTTCAAAATAGAAAGGAATTCATCTGAACCTTCAGTGACTATTTTCTCAAGAAATCCTATTTCATTCATCTTTTTCACCTGTTTTGTTAGAATTATGCAATCGTTCTTCCCATTCATCGAGGCATCCCTTTGAAAATTCACATTTATACCATCTGATATTTACACAATTATTTTTACCAAAACAATTTGTTTTCATTCTTCTTTCCTCCGCATAATAGGGGGATGTACGACATCCCTCCAGTTCTTAGGGAAAACTACTATCATACTTGGGAATGGGGCTGCGTTCTTGGAACCCCCGAATTTTAGCCTTCCTTTGATAAACCAGATGTCGCCATTTACACACCACTTATGGAACCATTTTGTATCTGTCCTGGCTGGAAGTAAACAGACAACAATCGTATCCTCCTTGTTACCAGAGAGATAGGCCTTCTGAACCCATCTACTGATCACCCGTCCATAGGGAGGATTCATGAAAACTGTTTCACCATTCCAGAGTTGATGAAGCCCATTATCCTCCTTCGTGAAGAACTTCTCACATTTTGCGTTCTCTGGAGTAGCGCATGGATCCAGTGTAAAGTGAAACTCTCTATCGAGTTGGTCGAAAATGTGTTGAGGGGTGGACCATTCCTCAGTTGCACTACTGAACATCACTTCTCTATTGAAAGTCATTCAGATCCTTCCTTGTTCGTAAACTGCGACTTGATGAGCTCTCCAAGGAACTCAACCACATTGACGGTTACAGCATTGCCAAGAACTCTGTAACGCTGAGTGTCACTAATTCCCTCTGTCCATCCATCGGGGAACCCTTGAAGCCTCTCACACTCTACTGGAGTAAGTCTTCTGATTCTGCGATGGGCTATAGGTAAGAGTTCACCGTTAATTCTCTGTCCAAATCTTAAGTATCCGTCTTGGTCTACTGTGTTAGCAATTTTAGGAGTTTTAACTGAATATAGCCCTGTTTTTGCCCCCAATCCCCCACCTTCAGCATTGAGGTTCATCGATATTCCTTCAGGGTCATAAACTCTAACCCATAGACTGTCATGCCCCGACTCTGCAATGTTTCCTACCTTTATCATATTCATTCCTCTATAGTTTCCTGCTGCGTGTCCTGGGCTTTGGAGAGCAAGTGCAATTTGCTCTTTTGTATTCCTGACATTAGTGATTTCACTTGATTCTGTGATAGGAAATATCGGTCTGGTACTTCCTCCTCTAAGATGTCCGACAATGAACACTCTCTCCCGATTCTGGGGAACCCCGAAGTATTTGCTGTTAAGAACTTGCCATTCGAGCCAGTACCCCAATTCCTCCAGCGATTGAAGGATGATCGTGAAAGTTCTTCCTCCGTCATGGTTAAGGAGTCCTTTAACGTTTTCGAGGAGTAACAGTGAAGGTCTTTTAGCTTCCGCAATTCTGCATATCTCGAAGAAAAGCGTCCCACGAGTGTCCTGGAAACCCTTCCTCTTCCCTGCAACCGAAAACGCTTGGCAAGGAAATCCAGCACAAAAGAGGTTGATGTCGGGAATATCCCTTGTATCGACTCCCTCAATGTTGCCTGAAAAGTGGTTCTCTTCTCCGAAGTGCTTGGTGTAAATCTGGTTGGCGTACTTGTTATTATCACAAGACCAGACTCGTTTAAATCCACCAGCTCTGTTGAGGCCAAGGTCGAATCCTCCGATTCCTGAGAATCCGCTTCCGTAGGTGAGCTCATTCAACTCTTGCCCTCCGTGTCTGCGTTTGTCATATTATCTGCACCGTCTTTTGACGGATTATGCGACATCGACTCCGCAGTTGGTATGGGTTCATGCAAGAGTCGATTTCCTGTGATTCTGTTAATGTAGAATCGTATTTCGTTGACAGCGTATTCATCTCTGACCCATTTTTGGTCTAGGTTTGGATCTTTAGGCCAGGGGTTGAGTATATGAGAAAATATTGTGGCAATTACGTTTAATATTGGGGGAGAAGCCCATTTCACGTTTTTCGTTGAGGCTAATATGGTGTGATATAGTGGGAATCCGAAGGAGGCTCGTTCAAAGCCTGTTATTATCCATCGTTTGAGACTGTATTTTCCGCTTGGTCTAAGTTCTTTGAATGGAATGGTGTTTATGGTTTCTGAACTCCATCCTGCTTGAGCTGCCTTTAGTATTGCATGGGAGTCGAATGCAACCCAGATGTCTAGTCCGTTTATGTCGTCCCAACATTGTCTTCGGTAGATCTTGGCTGCGTCGCTTTCTCTGGCAAGGCGTAGTTTTTCGTTATCTGGTTGTCCTGAACAGATCCCTAGTCTTGGTTTTTCCTCCATTACAGCGATGATTTGTTCGACGTAGGTTGACGGTAGTTTTACGTCTGCATCGAATTTCAGTAGAAATTCCCATTCTGGATGCTTCATGGTGGCTCTTAGTACCCCATGATTTAGGGCCAGAACTTGATTGATTGCGCCCATGTTGAATCTCTTTATTCCATTATAGAATACTTTGGCTCCTAGTTTTTCAGCAATGATAGGCGTATCATCGTCACTTCCATCATCTGATAGGACACATATTTCGGGAGGAATTGATTGGTTTAATACTGAGTTTATTGAGTGGTGTATGAATTTCTCTTCGTTTCTAGCTGCGCAGACGGCTATGTATTTATGTTCAGTCATTTTCATGCCTCTTTGCGCCCTGTGATTTTCATTTTCAAACGAGAATACTGTTGTTTTTTCACGTATTCCGCTATGTCCATGTGTTTCTCAACCCCTTTACGTGAACAATATCCTCTCAAAAAGTGGTAGCCGTTAAACCCCATGCCAAGGGCTTTAACGATTGCGAAGAGGAACGCCCCGCCAAGTGCGTAGGTACACCGTCCCCACTCGAAAGCCTTAGTGGGATTCATTCTGATGTCTCGGGTAACTGTGAGGAGATCATCATATCGTTTGACCTCATATCCTAGTTGTCTAACCTTGTAGACAAGCCATGACTCGTAGCCGTATTTGACGGGGTAAGTCATGCCGTTGATCTCGTTCCATAGTTTTGCGTCGATGAGTCGCCCTGTGCCCAGGGGAACATCGGGATTAAGTTTGGCTCCATTATATGTTCCAGATGCAATTTTCACGGTCTCATTCATTCGTGAGAGTAGGGTTTCAATGTAGTGAGGTGGAAGGATGTGGTCGCCCCCCATCTGAAGAATGTAGTCAGGATCCATGTTCTGTGTTATCTCTTTTAAGCCGAAGTTGCAGACTTGGGCTAGTTCGGGTCTCCCCGCATAGTTTACGTCATGGGTGGGGAGATTCACATGGTTACAGTTGCAGGAATCTATGATGTCTTGGGTTTTGTCGGTTGAGCCGTCATTCACCACGGTTATGAAACTGATTTTATGGGTCTGTTCCTGAAGGGATTTTAGGGTGTTTTCGATTGTTTTTTCCTCATTCCTGACAAAGACGAAGGAGGCCACACTACTTCTCATCGACCACCCTCCTTTGATAAGTCTAGTATGAGTTCATCAAATTCCTTGAATCTGAAGGGTTTCTCTATTATTTTTGGTGAGTTATGGGGTGATTTTATGATTAGAGGCACATGCCGTAGTTCGGGGATCTCCTTATTGTGGTGGCCTAGATTGCCCGCCTCGAGGAATTCCTCGCCGTGGTCTGCGGTGAAGATGATGTGGGTATCTTCGGGGACCTCTTTCAGTAGTTTCCATAGGGTGCTGTCGAAGTAGGAGATCTCGCCATCGTAGTTTTCAATTAGTTTGCTGAGATCGTCCTTTCCTATTTTTGGGTTTTCCGCTAAGACGGCTTTGAGGTATTTTCTATTAAGTAGGATGTCCTTGATTCCTGTTTTGTAGGGAGGGAAGAAAGGAGCATGTATGTCCATGTACCATAAGCATAGAAAAAAGGGTGATCCTAACGCCTCCATTACATATAGAGCTCGGGTGTTTATGGTGTCAGCTCTGGCCTCTCCTCGATAGATTCCATTCCTTAGTATCCCCCAGAGGTTCCGTAGTCGTGAAAATCTTTTCTGGGTGTGTAAGTCTATGTTTATAAATCCTAATTTATTGGCTTCTAGGTATCTGGTTATGATTGGGTTGGAGTGTATTACTGCGGGGAATGTGTAGCCATTTGCACTTAGCTGATAGTAAAGGTATTCTGAGAGTATGAAGGGTATGCTTTCTGCGGTGTATGACCCCTCGACCCAAGCATTCTCATATCGGGTTCCCTCGTTTGCGAGGTGGTCTATGTTGGGGGTTCTCTTATCGTAGCCGTAGCAGGATAGGTGATCGGCTCTGAGGCTGTCTACCACCAAGAGTAATATGTTAGTCATTTTGTTTCCTCCATTCGAGAATCTGTTTTATCCCCTCTTCAATGGAGGTCAGGGAGTATCCATTGTCTTCGTACTGCATTCGGGGAATGTCGCCCAGAACCATCGGGGCCCTTCTGGGCGGTATGGCTACGTTGAGCTTACGGCTTACAATAGCGTATAGTTCGTTGATGCTGGTTTCCTTGCCTGTGGCTAGGATAATGGGACCTTTACGGGTCATATACTTGCGAGCTGAAACTAGGTTGCTTACTATGTCGTCTACGTAGATGAAGTCCCTAGTCTGTTCTCCATTCCAGTAGATCGTAGGAGTGAGACCTTGGCTGAGTTTGTCGATGAACTCAATGACAACGGGCTTCCATTCTTCGCTTGTCCTCTGCCTAGGTCCGTAGACTGTGGCAAACCTGAATATGGTGTAGTCGATGCCATACGTCCTGTAGTAGAGCTCCAAGTATCTTTCAGCCGTCAGTTTGTTGAGGTCATAAGGGGTCTTTGGGTTGTCTGGGCTGTCCTCAGTTATCGGTAGTGTGCTTGTATCGTATATTCCTGAGTTCGAGGAGAAGATCACCTTAGCATCGGATTTTCTAGCTGCCTCGAGGACGTTCACCATCCCGTTTACGTTGACCTCGACATCTCGGAAGGGGTCTGAGAAGCTGCGGCTTCGGGGCCAACAGGCTAGGTGATATATTGTCTCATAGTCCTTTGTGATGGTACCATTCTTTGCGACATCCCCTTGAATGAAGGCATATTCTCCTTGGATTGACTCTAGGTTTTTGATGGTACCATTACTGAGATCGTCCAGTACGGTGATGTCATGTTCCCCTTTCACCAGAGCTTCGGCTAGGTGGCTTCCAATAAATCCTGCCCCGCCCGTAATTAATATCCTCATTTTTTTACGCCTCTGATGTTGATGTTCTGCTCCTGGGTGATCGTGATCTCCGTGAAGCCCTGTTTCTCAAACCATGTGCAAACTTCTTCGGGGGTGTAACTGAAATTGTATGTAGGGTTGAACGCGTCCCACCACCCATGTAGGTTGCCCCCATGTCGCTTGATCATGTTCTGGCAGAGTTTGATTCGTTCCTCATGGGAGAGGGAGGGCCACTGAGCTCTGCCTTTTTCGTAGGTTTTCTGTGTGTCTTTGTGGTAGACCATGATGTGTAGGATCCCGCCTTTTGCTACCTGGGTGCTGATTTTCTGGAATCCTGTCTCTGGGGTGGGGAGGTGGTGGAGAACGCCCCAGCATAAAACGAAGTCGTGTATGGGCTTGGGTTCCAAGTTGTAGATGTCTTGAACGTATGCATCGGAGTTGATCTTACTGCATTGCTCTATTGCTTCTGGGCTTATGTCAAAGGAGGATACTTTAGCTCCTAGTTGTTGCATCGCCCAGGTAAATCTACCAGATCCACATCCTGCGTCTAGGCAGAGTTTGTCCTTGAAGAAGCTGGGGGGCAGTTTAGTAAATTTAAGGAACTCGATGATTCTGTCCTGATTTAGTTCTATTGCGGGTGATGGGATGTCGCGCCATTGGTAGTCGAATTCTTGGGCTTTAGGGGAGGTATCTTTGTCTACTATCTTTCTTTGATCTGGCTTTTTGCGTAGTATTTGAAGTATTTTTTTACCTAGTTTCCTGATGGGAGTTGGAATATTTTTATATCTTCTTGGGGTGGGTAAGGTCATGTTGACGACATCACTTACGCCGTCAGCCATGAAGTAGTCTGGATGTATTACGAATGTGGATATTGTCTTTGTGGGGAGAGTTTCTGCGAGTTTCAGAACCTTGGTTAATCCTATTTTCCAGTGTAATTTACCTCTGATCGCTACAGCCCATTTGTCTTTACCGATAAGCCAGAATTGAGCGTATGTTTCATAATTGCAGTAGGGATTATCCACTAGGAGTTCATGCACCCATTCTTCAACGTGGATGTCTGCCTTTTTGCTTAAATGTTTCAAAAAGTCTTGAGATGTCGCATTAGGCTTGGGTGTAGAAAATATCCCTTCATAGGTTAGCCCTAGTTTCTTCATGGATAGTTTACCTAGAGGAAGGGGGCTTTCACGGTCAAGCAGAACCTTCTCCTTAAAGACCTCGTAGTTTGCTGCGGTGTATGTTGATAGGCTGTTATGGGCTACTGTGCCCTTGACCTTGGCACCAAGGCTTCTGAGGTATTCAATCTCTTTCTTGACCATCTGGGGGCCAAGGTCGCCATAGTACCATGCGTCGTTGTGTAACCCTATTTCGCAGCCATGCACATTCATTTTATAGACAATTTTAGGGATATTCTCAGGAGTGTAGTAACTGGCTGAGTGAAGTAAGTAGAAGCTCCCAGGTAGCCCCTTCATGGCTAAATATCGGGCCATGTGTAGGGCGATGTTGGGGCGGCTGTCAATGTCGTGTCGGAGTCCAATAGCGGGTTTTGAAGAGGGTTTTAATTCAGAGAGGGGAAGTATGTCTAGTCCTTGGGTGCTTAGCCCATCTATGAGTTCGTGGTAGTAGTCAATGTGATTGAGACCCATTAAGCCACCTCTGCCATTATCTCGGTTTCAAAGTGGGATTCATCAGTGGTTGCCAGTGGCCTTATTCTGATGTTTGTGCATCCCAGATCTTCAAGGGTCTGCTTCGCTTTTGTGGGGGAAAGGTCGTTGTAGAAGCACCCATCTCGTTCGCTCCAAAGGTATTTGTGATCCTTTAGCTCAGGGTAGTACCCTCTGTAGCATGTAGCATAGATGAACTGCTTTGAGGCTCTGACCATCATGGCTAGGAATTCGGTCATGTCATAGCTGTTGTCAATGGTCCCACTACTGAATGCTAGGTCATATTTTTCCTCTAGTGGTGTCTCTATGAAGTCTTGGCATAGGTATTTATGGAGAGAATTTTCATTGTGCTTGAGGTTGTATGTGGTTGTTCGGGGGCTGAGATCTACACCTGTGTATTTCTTATCCTTGAAGTGCTCGGGGTAGGCAGTCGTTATTCCGCAGCCTATATCTACTACAGATTCAATGTTCCTCAGAGAGTCAGCCCATTTCATGAAGGTCTGGTGTTGTTTCTTTCGTTCCCTATACATCCATTGATACCATTCGGGATTAGCTTCTTTTCTGAGCCAAACTGCCCCGTAGTCTAGGGGCTTCCATCGTGTCTCATGTTTAGCATAGTATCCTAGTTGGCGCATCTGCTTCTGGGCGATTTCGTCAAATAGCCTTCTCTGAGTTGAAGACCAGTTAGGCCAGCCAGGGTACCTTCTGTCTACTCCGAATCGGTTCTTCACCGAGTTTATCTTGGAATTAAGCATGTCCGAGATCTTGAACTCGGTTAGACCCTGTAAGTTGAGGAAATCCGCTATTTCAATTATGTCCTGTGTTCTTGCATTGGTGTAGTCTAGTAGTTGATAGGCCGTGTTTGGGAGTTTTAGTAGTTGATCCAGGTATAATCCGTTGATGTGCTGCCAGTACCATGCGCACATTTCCTCTCTTGAGTATTCTAACCAGTTACCGTAATGGGGATCCCCTGGTTGAGGGCGGGGTCTGGAATAGTCGGATGCGTCCTTGTGGATGGGGAGGTTTGAGACCTTCTTGTATGCCTCCTCAGTGAGGTTCCCAAGGGTTCTACATTCCCTGTAGATGCTCCCCCAGATCAGTTCATGCCAGTCGAGTAGGCTCCTAACTACATCCCGCCCATCTCTTATGAGAAATATGAATTTGCATTTGAGGAGTTTATATAGGTGTTCTATAAATGGGGCGTAGGTGACGTTCTTTTCGCCGTAGATCTCGTATTTGCTTTGTTGAACTCTCTTTACAACCGTGTTCTTTAGTAGGAGTATGGGATCTTTAAGTCGTCCTTCCATCATGAGTCTTGTTTCTACGTTGAGGTTAGGGGTGGGTTCGACTATACATTCACAGTTTTTAGCTTGGTTCAGTATGTTTGTCAGGCTTGTAGAGCCACTGCGCGCGCAGGAGACTATGAAGAAGGATTCTTTCATTTCTGGCTCCTCCTGATTATTTCATCCATCTGATCTGCGGCTTCGTTGAGTCCTTCTTTTCGGGCGAGTGCTGAGAAGAGTGCCCAAGGGGCGTAGGATATAGGGGCTATTTTGTTGGTGGAATAGGGGTTTGAAAGTACCGAGATCTCCTGTTCATGTTTGTACTGGTTTGACTTACCGTAGTGTAACCAGCCCAAGAGTACACACACGGGGTAGACTAGAGGGAATATGATCAGGAAGTTGGTGAAGTTGGGGAAGACTTGGGTTAAGGCGGGTACACTTCGGATCGCCAAGTAGTAGACGGTTGTGGCGAAACTTGTTAAGGCAAAGGGAAGGGAGAGATATGTTCCGTAGCCCTTCTGGAAGAAGAACCAGGAGCGTTGAAGGTGTCTAAGTATCATTAAACATTACTCCTGATAGTCTTTGGGTGGCGTTGAACATTTTGAGTCGAATTTTCTTGGGTACGTAGGACATGAAGGGGACTAGGATTAGCCCGAATATGACGAATATAACCTCAAAGAGCGTCCCGTACCTCCTTTTGATTTCTCCTCTTTGGGGTTTCTGGATCAGTTTAAAACCTCCTTGTAGAGGCCCGCCAGCTTATCCGCTATGATGTGTGGGTGGTTGTGTCTCATGGTGAAATGGCGTTCGGCTTTCCCTATTTTTCTGCGGAGTTTTGGGTCTGTGAGGTCTATCATGGCGTTGTAAATCTCATCTACTGTTGAGGCCTCCATGATGGGGGGCATTTCACCGAAGCATTTTGTGTTCCACTCGTTGAGGTGGATCACTACAGGGGTTTCACATGACATGGCCTCATAGCATGTGGTCCCGCCACTTCCGAGAACGTATTGATCGAATACTGCGTCACATTCGTTGTAGGCTCTCACCAGGGCGGGTTTAGAGTAGGGACGTTTCCAATCCACGTAGTCGTTAAGCCCCTCTTCTGACACCAGGATTTTAGCGAGAAGTACGTCTTCCTCAAAGCCCCAATCGATGATACGGAGCTTGGCCTTGTACCCTGCTTTAATGAATTTGGAGAAGGCTTTCAGTAGCCTATCGTTTCCTTTGACATCCCACACCTGTCTAGCGGGGTGGAAGAATAGAAGTTCCTCCGATTTCTCTGTTTTGAGAGGCTTATACTGATCGGGGTTTACGACGAAGGGTATGAACTCCAAGCGTTTGATGTTTAGGTGGTTCAGTAAGGGGTAGGTGTCTGGATTCGTCCATACTACGGCTTTGGCGCGTACGTAACTTCTTCGTGCTATTTTCTCTGTTGCGGTGTTGGCGTGTATGATTTTCCTGATCCAGCCTGATTCGTGGATTATTTTTGGTTTATTCGTGAAGTGAAGGAGAAGTGGGGAGGGAGGGTGAAGATGGAGTAGATCATATTCCCTGACGAGTTTATGTAGGTCTGGGACTGTGAATTGGTAGGTGGTCAATGCCTTTTTTAGAGCGCGCATCCAGTTTGGGACAGGGGATTTTTTGTTATCGTGTGTGCGGAAGAATTCGTGTTCATGCCATATTTTGACGTATTCGGGTACCCCATATTTCTTTAGGAGGGTGTTGAATGGTATTTTGTAGGGGTCCTCTTCTATCTCCTTTTCCTCCCAGATGGGAAGGGCCATGCCGAAGTCCGTGGATCTGATGATCAGGTCAGCGTCTATGCCTCGTTCTCGCAGGGCTTTTACTATGTGGTAGCCGTTGTTAGCCATGTTTAGGACGTGGCAGATTTTCACAGGTGTACCCCCATCCAGATTGACATTGTGTAGTTGTTGAGGATGCCCCGTATCTCAGCGTCATCCTTGGGAGTTTTATGGGGGTAGAGTTGTTTGAGTTCTCGGTTCCATAGGCTTCTCCAGTGGGGTCGTCCTGGGTTCTTGCGTCTATCAACCACGAAGGAGGGCAGAGTATCTTTGTATGCGATTTTTAGGTATTCCTTCTCTCGTTTGGGATCCCAGAAGGGTAAGGTTTCACGGAAGGGTAGGTATGTGAAGGGGATCTCGCAGCCAAGGCCGAAGGCTTTATGTATCATTTCATAGGTGGGGCGTATCCACATGAAATGGTCGGCCCAAGACTCAAGGTAGTTTAGGTGGGGTTTCTGCCAGTAACCCCCGAAGTGTTCATCTAGGCCTTCTCCGATGTAGGCGGTTTCACATCCGTCTAGTGCTGCCTTTTCTGCGAGCCAGTAGGCTTGTACGTTGAATCTGGGGCGGTCCATGTATCGCTGTATCTCGGGGAGGCGGTGTACGAAGTCCTCTATCAGGACCTCTGTATGTTTTGTTCCGTAGTGTTCAGCTACCTTTTCGGCTTGCGCGAATTCGTTGCTCTGCTCGGGGAATCCGAAGGTGTAGGTTCTTATGGGATCCTCAGATTTCTGGGAGAGGTGGTGCAGAAGGATTGTGCTGTCTATTCCTCCTGAGATGTAGACGGCTGGGTTGGGCTGCGGAATGATTACGTCTGAAATGAGCTCCTGGATAATGTCACATGCCTGACTCATCGGAAGTTACTCCGTGATAGGTGTTCAAACTCTCGTTGTGCTGCTGTGACCTCTCTTACTATTTTCTTCATGGGGAGGAAGACGAATGTGCGTCTAAGTTGGTTTGCCCTTTCACGTATCTCCTTGCGTTTCTTGGTGTGTTCAAGTGAAAGGAGTCTCTTGTAGGCTTTCGCGCTCATAGGAATTCACCGCAGTTCCAGCATAGGTGGACTCCAAGCCTACGGAGAAGGGTGTGGGAGAAGCGAACCTTCCACTCTGGGGTGCATTTATGGTTTTTACCCATCTAAGACCTCCTGTTCTATTTTATCAATATAGTTTGAATGAATGATTGGGACCTTGCATATTGGACAGCTTAGGCGACTGTAGTATCCGTGTGGGTAGTCCTCTACTATGCCATGCTCGGGGCATCGGAAGGCGAAGAATGGGAGGGTGCCATTCCATCCTGGTCGTCTGCGTTTACCCACATAGGCCTTACCAGTCAGGAATAGTTCTAAACGCTGCAACGCGTTCATTGCCAGACCTCCACGCCCTGTTTTTTGAGCCAGATAATGACCCGTTCAACCATTGCAACCAAGTGACCTCCACTTGTTACCTTTTCGCGCGCGAACGCTATGATCTCCCTCTCGGAGATGTGCCCCACCTTGTTCGCGCGCGCGAGGCATTCCTGGCGTATCCAGCCTTCAACCTGAGCCTGGGTGATCTGCCCCTCTGGGGAATAGCTTGTTATGGCTGTCTGGGGGTTCCCTGGTTCATGGGTGATAAGAAAGCGTTCCATGAACCCCACAAGCTGAGCAGAGGCCGTTGTTCCATCCCGTTTACAGGAGAACATGAAGCGGTCCCAAAGGTTTTCTTTGTCTTTTTTGATGTAGAAGAATGCTTGGGGGGCTACGAGGAACACCCCCGTATATGTATATGTATATATGTATACATATAATAATAATAATAATACACTAGCGGAACCTCTCCATGACCTTCATTTTGTCTATTTGTGTAAATATTGCGTCTATTTTTGCTTCGAGTTGCTTGTTTAAGCTGTGAACATTCATGAGGTGGAAACGGTACTTCATCTCCAGCTCGGGATCCTCTACGCTGAGTTCTTCTAGGCCCACCATGTCGGCTGCCACAAGCATCGAGAGGTGGTCAAGCTGATCCTCGTTGAGGATTAGGGCGATCTTATTTTCCATGTGAGACCTCCAGAAGTAGTTGAAATTGGCAGACCTTGCAGCGTCCATCGGTGAGTTCGTAGCCTGTCCCATAGAAGGCTCCGCATACGGGGCATTTTGTTGATTGAGTGAACTTCATGTTCGGGCCCCCGCAAACCTAGCTAAAGGAATATCTTTTGGGTCTACAACTTCCTCCATTTTTTGTGGAGGCTTTAATTTTTGTTTGTATTTCTCTATAATTTCGTCAACTAAACCAAGTTTTTTTAATAATTCAGTAGGATAAACAATATTTCCAAGAACTTTATCCAATAAATCTATCTGGGTATCAATTTGGTAAGCTCCAATAAGTCCAAGATAATATACTTTATCGTCGGCTAATTCAGGTACATGATTCCATCTTTTTGATGGACCTTCAATATGAACCCACAAAATATTTTTATCTGCGGGCCAAACCTTGACAACACGAAAATCACCTGCCTTCAATTTGAACCCTCCATAGTGCCAAAGGTCGACCACTTCTCACGGGGCGTTCTTGAAAACCAGTCAAGTTTATTGCCAATGCAGTATTCGTTAATGAGTTCATAGAATTCATCGGGTTTCGTGCTGTGACCTTTGTTGTAGGCGTGTAATGCTGTGGTTTGATTTGTGAGGTTTACTATTGGTGATCCTTTAACTGCTAGAATACAGTGTTCGGTTTGCCCTCTTAGCCATCTACCTAAACCCATTCGGTCTTTTACCCAGGTAAGAACCGTCTTGGGTTCAAACCCCCAAGCCTCAAGAACGTGAAAGGCCTCATGCAAGAATCTATTAGTTGTCCACAGCCAGAGGACACAATTCTCAGAAGCAGGGAGTTCTATTGCTTTAATTTTCTCTAGGTCAAGTTCAGGGTAAGGGCTTGCTCGACGTCCAGCATCAGCATCATATTCGGTACCATAAGGCCAAGGGGGGTCGACAACAATAACCTCATAATCCCCTTGGGGCTCCACAAGTTCGGGGATCTCAGCCTTTAACTCCTCTATTTTTTCTCTAAGTTTAATCTCTCGATAAAGAGAACCCGCCCTTTTCTTTCCCTGCTTGAACAGTTCTAATTGCGTGATGGTACCATTATTCAGAACGTATTTTGAACGGGCATAAGTACCAAAACTTAAACCAATGACTTCAGCAGCCTTCTTCTCAGAATGCAGGGTTTCTCCATATGGAGAAACCCGATTAATGCCCCCTGTACTAAGCCTTTCTTTGGCTTTTATTGCATAGTTTTTCTCAAGTTTGAGACCTAGTATTGTAGATTGATATTGATTTAGTTGTCTACGTATTACGTTTGTTTCTATTACGTAGATTTCCTCTGCGATCTTTGTGTCAAAAGATTTTATAGTGAACCTGGGGAGCACACCTACGTCTTTGCAGGCCTTGAAACGGTGATGTCCATCTAGGATCACTCGCTCCTTGTTTACTACGATGGGTTCATATAGACCAACCTCTTCGATGCTGTTTTTCAGGCGTTCAAATTCTTCTTCTGTCAGTGGTGGAACGATTGCCTCATATTCTGGATTAATGATGATATCATCGAGGTTGAGGGTGGTGTTGACTTGGTGAACTTGCATTTTTAGTCCTCCACTGGTATTTCCCATCGTTCTGCGTCGTCTATCCAGACGGCTCCCAGGGCGGTCAGAGCTTTGTCGTAGCTGTCCCAGAGCTCAGCCATCTCCTGGGTGGGCTGCACGTAGATCTTTCTGCCGTACCTGTAGACGGTGGCCCTGTCGGAGTCCATGAGCCCCGCCCTGGCCAGGGATGCAGTCACCGCATCCTCGCTTCGCAGTGTCTCCTCGTTGACGACTATCTTCCTCACGGGCACCTCACGGATGGGTGAAGGCCTCGGGGCAGGGGTGTTTGTCTGCATCTCCTCGGCTGACACCTCACCCCCGCCCACCAGGTTGCTTATGGCCCTGTTGAATGCCCGTGTCTGGGCCAGGGTCCGTATGTCGTGTTCAGGGTGGTTCCAGCTCTTCTTCTCGGATTCGCTGGCGGACCCCACGGCCTCGGCGTAGCGTCCCGAGGGAAGGTGTACGGCCCTGTAGGTGAAGTGGTAGATCCTGCTGCCGTTGCGCTCCTCGGAGCGTTCATCTTTGACCTCGGTGGACACGTTGCAGGCCAGGGCGTACTTGCTCCACCCAGACTTTTTGACGTAGGGCTTGTTCTGGATCTCGCAGAAGTCCCTTTCCGTCAGGACCTTGGACTTGAAGTAGTCGAAGGCCCTGATCATCTCTGCTACCCTGTCGGCTTCGACGGGTGTGACTATGGGCTGATTGGGTGCTACCTCTATTTCTTTACTCATGCTATGGGGGCCTCCTTTAATGGTACCATCATGCGCTCTGGCTGCACCAGGGCGCGTACGGCTGCCCATGAAAAGTTGGGGTAATGGGGTTGCCCTGGGTTGGGGTTTTCCATGCGGTAGAGGACGCGGTAAAGTATCTCTGCTTCCAGTCTGGGCCTGCGGTGCTCTAGGTAGTCTGTTAGTTGGGTGCGGACAGCGTTCTTCACGGGTCCTAGTTCCAGTCCGTTGATGCGGTGTCTGCGTTGTGATGGTACCATCATTCGGCTGGCACCTCCACAGCGACCTTTATCGGTGTGGTGGGTGTCCCGAAGTACTGGCGGTTTAACTCGGACATTCTTAGCCAGATCTGGTGTAGACGGTCAGGATCTTCCAAGTTCTCCTGTTCCTTCATGAGTTCAGTGAACTCGTCGTGGTTCGCCTGAAGGCTACTCAATGGAGGCTACCTCTTTCTCTTGTGACTGGTTAATATGGATGAGGTGGGGGGCGTTTTCACGTAGAAACTCCTCTACAGCTTCATCCATGAACTCTCTACGATTAGAGAATCTGGGCCCTCCAAACTCGTTTTTTGCGTTTTCAATGACATTATCAATCAAGGCTATGAGGTGTCCAGAAATTCGTACCAAGGATTGTTGTGCCAAAACCCATCGATAAGTTACACCATCGTAACATTATTTAAGCTTTGTTACACCCCCGTAACAAATAAGGCAATTGGGAACCTATTTCCTTTATAACTTACCATATAAAGGTAAATGGACATGGATTATCCAAATGCTGATGCGAAGACATCAGTAATCAGAATTAAGAAGGGATTGAAAGAGGCCATCGAGGAATTCCTTAAAACCGAAAAAGCGCGTAAAGGTGGGTTTGACTATAAAACCGATGTTGCTAACGCTGCAATTCGACAGCTTCTTCAACGCTATGGTGTGGAGATTGATAATAATGAAGAAGAAAAGACCTCACCGCATGATCTCCAAAATCATCAATAGATGTATAACCTAAGTCCTTATGGTTCCCAAGAAATTCAAGAAGGACAGAAGCCAACTTTTTATCAATTTCTATCTCGAATTCCTTGGTCATTTCTTGTCAATTATTGTTTTCACACCTTTATATAAAACACACCGTAACACTTTGTAGTTGGGGTACATGAAACTGCTGATGGTACCATCATTCACGCCTCTCCAGGTACTCCAACCGCTTCAGCACCTCAGCCATTATCAGATCCTTCTCATGTAGTGCTGCCTCATATCTACCAAGTAACTGCCTGTTCTCCACAAGGGTTGCCCCTAGGGTGCGTTGTGTCTCATTCACCTTCCCTTCGAGTTCCAGCACCTTGGCCTCATCAACCTCTAGGCCCCAAACCGCCTTACTGTAGGCCTCCCGTAAGTCCTCCTCCGTTAGCCCGATGCTGTACCTCCCTGTGGTGGTGGTCTCTGTGGCGTGGCCCATCAGCTTCTCGATTATATACTGGTTGACCCCCGCCACCTGTAGCTGTCTGTGGAAGGCGGCCCTGAAGCTGTGGTGGGCGAACCGTTCATTTTCACCCACCTCTATACCCGCCCTCACCTGGACCCTCTGTAAGGCCCGCTTACTGGACATGTACCTCAACCGTTTTCGGTACTTGTTGATGAACAGGGGAGAGGAGGCGGAAACCTTCTCGCCCTGCCTCTTCCTCCACCTGAGATAATTCCTTATAGCGTCCACGGCCTCAGCACACAGGAAACTCGTATAGGGGATATTGAACTTGGTTTCAGACTCCGCAAACCTCAAGGACACAGGGGGCTCAGCCCTCAGATCGATTCTCCCCACATTCAGCCCAAGAACACTGCGGATTCTGGCCCCACTCGAATACAGCACCCAGATCTCAGCCTTATCCCGCACATCCCCGAACTCCACCATAGCCCTGATCTCCTCCTTCGTCAAGATCTTATGGGGTAACACCACCCTCTTCCTGATACGGGGGACATACCCGATCTCAACCCCAAAATGCCTGTAGAAACTCCGCACATGACTGAGATACGCCGTCACGCTACCTGGGCTCAGAGGCCCCGAACCATGAGCAAAACGGCTTCGCATTCGCCCAGGACTCAGAAGGTAATCCCTCCAAGCCCTCAGACACCCCGTGGGATCCTCAACACCAAGAAGCTCCTCAAAACTGTCAACCTTAACGTAACACCTAAATAAGTCAATAACCGCCCTACAGGTGACATCAGATTGCTTATCACTGAGCCACCTATCCAAAACAGAAACCTGGGTCATTTAAGCACAGATAAAGCGTCCCAAGAAACACTATATAACCTATACTACGTGGTTCACATTAAAGATACTAATTGAACCACTTGGTTATCCTAATCCTTAGCTGATGGTACCATCTTATATTTTAGTTCCAGTTCACTATGAATGTGGGGACGTTTCTATGAGAATGAGTAGAACCACATTCGTCGCGTATAGTGTAATCTTGATCTTGGCAGCGGGTTTAGCTGTCTACGCGCTGAAACCTGAGATGTTAAGGGACATCCCGTTTCTCTCCGAGATCTTGTCCCCTGAAGATTTGACTGTCAATGTCAGGCGAAGTAATGATGGGAAAACCATTATTATCAGGGGTGACTCGACATTCAACTATACTGAAGTGAAGAGTGCCCCCGTTTCCATATCTCTTGTACCCACTTCAGGACTGACTATTTTTTCATCTAAACCAAAACAATATGATGTGCCTTGGACACAATATGGATTTACCTTCAATCCCGCAACTGGAAAAGTTCTTACTAAGGGAACGTATGGTTTTGAAATGACTATACAGGTAATTTCGGTGACTGACTTCAATGTAATAATAAACGTGGGAGATTATTCGGAGACTTTTGTTTCAAAGAGCCCCGTGGTGTAAATAATGGTATCATCATGTGATTACTTCGAGTAGTCTGAACGCCAGATCTGTGACCGTGTTGATGATGAGGCCGAACATTGACAGGAACCAGCTTGTGACGTTCATGACGGTCTGCATGTCGCCCAGGAACACGGTGGCTTCGCCCTGGGTTGTCCCTCGTTTCGCTATGCTTTCTACCCACCAGATGAACAGAACCACGGGGACTAGGTCGATCCATGCGCTGAAGTTGATGTAGTCCCAGAAGTTCCCAGCCCCCCAGACTATAGCACCTGTCCCGTCGAAAAGCCCTGTCACGATGTTCCCGATGTTGGTGGCTAGGCTCATCATTCTGGTGTACCAGTCAATGAAGAAGCCGAAGATCCCAAGGATAAGTAGGAACTGCTGTACGATGAGCTGCGTAATGTTTGTGATGCTGTCCACAAAAAATGCACCCAAGGCTGTGCCATACGCGGTGGCATTGGCGAGATAATCCAGTATGCCGAAGACCGCGAAAGCGTCCTCTATGAGCGCAGATAAGTAGAATTCAGTTGTAAACACGGATACCACATCTCCATCGACCGCCAATCCATCCACGTAATCAGCTACCAAGTCCAAGTACACGTAGTACAAGGTCGTCCCCAAAGTTGAGGACGAATTAAAGGTTGCGCTAAAGTAGCCGTCAACTATGGTCCCATCTGTTCCTACTGTCGTTGTCTCATGGTCCTGAATCTGTACGGAGGTGAATTGAGCATCTGGGGGCGCGGTTGAAGAGGCTACATAACCGTCTATCGTGGTGGCGTATCGTACGTACCCTGAGAGTTCTATGGGGGAATCTATGGAGGTTGTGGACACGTTTGCACCGAAGTTGTGGGTTACAAGACGGCTTATGACATCTGTGTAGTTTGACTGTTGAACCGTCCACCCCGCGGATACTGAGCTCGCATCTTCCACGTAAACGGATATTTCCAAGTCCTCTTCCTGGGTGTAGTCCCACTCGAAGGCCACACTGAATACTGCGGTTCCGTTGTTACCGTCTTCAGTGAAGCTACATGCTGTAGTGTTTAGATCTATGATGGTACCATTAGACTCAATCGCCCAAGTGGGCGTAGCGGTGTTAAGGGCTGTGGCCCTCACCTCACCTCTTATAGCGGATTCCTGCAGGATCCTGAGATACACCTTCTCTATGTCCGTGGCTCCGTCTGCGTCAGCTACGACAGCCGTGAAGTTGTAGAAGGTCATTGCATAGCAGTTGTCGGTATCATCCATGTCGGGGACTGAGGCGTTTACTATGGTGGGGTCGTTGTTGACCAGATCACCCCACATATAAAACGCCAAGTCTGTTCCCGCGCTTGTGACCCAGGCACCGTTGACATAATACGCATAGTTGCCTTCATGCGAGGACAAGGTTGACCTATCGAGTTTCACGTAGTTAGCGGCATTAATGGTTCCTGCGGTGGGGTTCTCGAAGGCAATTACATAGTAGGTGTCTGGCTGCAGCTCATAGATGTTGGCCCCTGTGAAGTTCATCCAAAACCAAGCCCCCGCGCCGTCAAAGGTGGAAACGTCTATAGCGTCGCTTGTGGCTAAAGCAGAGCCAGTGGGGACGCTGCTTGTTCCAAAGGTTCCACTGTGAGCATACAGTTTAGCATACCCGTTCCCCGTTGGGGCTCCGTCCTTATCACAGAAAAGCCGTAGGGCGGTGAGGTTATAGCGTCCTGGGCTCTCGAATGACTGTGAAACCGCGCTTGGTTCTGCCGAGTCTGAGGGGTGAAGATCTCTAAGCCACAATTCGCCGTCTCTCAACGTTTGGTAGTCAATCAGTGTCTCAGCGTATGCGTAGGGGAGTGAGAGGGAGCCGAATATTATCAGTAAGACGATGAGTGGGATACGCCTTTTCCGATTCATGCCTTCATTTCCCTCCCTTCGCTATGTCCACCTCTGAGGGAACATATTTGACCCGTCTAAGCTGCGTGGCCTGACTGAGGGCTTGAGGGAAGGAACGGGCTGTCACCGTGAAGGACTCAACCTTACCCTTGGGATAGTCGAATACGACCCTGTACTTCTCCTTCAAGCCTCCAACGAGGGCCCTGAACACATTCGGCCTCATCCCTGAGTCTCCCTTTTTCCTGGGCACAGGGGGCGTAATAGGTACTGGTTCATCTGGTGGTATGGGGGTTGGTTCCTCTGGTGTCGTGGGCTTCTTTATTTTAACCACTTTAGTTGGTGTACCCGTCGTGACTACTGCCTCTTCCTCCTCTATTACCACTTCAGAAGGAGGAGTGTAGCCTGGTTCTTGGGGGTCTTTGAGCTTGGGGTCTGTGCGTGATACTGGTACTATTAATACGGGTTCTTCCTCTTTTTCCTCCTTAGTCACCTCAGAGGGTGGCGTATATCCTGGTAACTGAGGTTCCTTGGGCTTGGGTACTGTGCGTGATACGGGGCCTGTTATCACGGCTTCCTCAGTTGCTTCCTTTAAGCTCTGCTTTAGAGATTCCCTGTACTTCTCAAGGTCTGATTCTATCTTCGCGTATGCCTTGAGGTCTAGCGTGGGGGGTTTCACCCCATTGATAAAGGCGATAAGTGTAGCGGGGTTCAGCGTGGCTCCCTGTTTATGGACCTTCAGGTAGTCGATATATTCCCCTGCATCATAACCCAGATCATCCAGCAGATCCTCAAATTCCAGCAGGGTTGAGGGCTTGTAGGCTGCCCCCGCGCCGTAGAGGTCAGGGTTCTTCTCCCAGAAGTCATAGTATTTCTGGTACTTCTTTAGCAGTTCATCCCATTCAGTATTAGAAAGTTTCTCCAGTTTGGTTCCTGCCTTCCGTAAGTCGGAGGTGGAATACCCATACTGACCTACCAACTTCTCGAATTGGCGGGCCTCCTCAGACGTTAATTCGGCCCCCTGTGTCACCTTTCTGAGTATTCTTGAGCCCTTTTTCCCCAAGCCCGCAAGGGCCCTGAACGCCTGTGATATGGCGAAGTCTGCGGGGGAGGGCGTTAATAATCCTCCTACGACCTGAAGAATCGCATCCTCTACGCGTCGAGGCTCACCCGCCTTCAAGGACATGGGTAAGGCCACCTCTCGGGCTCCACCAAGAGCGACCTCAGATACTAGGTAGCTCATGCGGGCCAGGGCTTCATCCAGAGTTTTAGGGGGCTTCTCAGGCTTTGTGCCCGTCATTACGTCATAGGCGAGATAGGGGTTTTCCTGCACTTCTTTCAGCAGATCTGCTTTTTCATTTACAGTTAAAAAATTTCCTTTAGAATATAATACATCGTTCTGAGCTGCCCACGTATCCAGAACGTTTTCAACACCCGCCTTTGTCTTCAACCCCGCATCTGTAATCGTTCCAGAGGTTGCGCGGGCCTTTTTCATAACTTGGCTGAGGGCTGGCACATCATCTTTAGCAATACTCTGAACCCTCTGAGCAGCCCGATCTTGGGCTCTCTGCGCGGCGGCATTGGCTCTCTTCTGAGCACTCAAACGAGTTCGTTCCAGCGTTGCAGCGGTTTCGGCCTGTTTTGCCTTGATCTGCGCTATCCGCGCAGCAGTTGCAGCCTTCTCAGCCGCCTTCTTGACCTCAGCCTCGCGGCGCAGCCTATCCGCTTCCTGCTTCTGTGAAGCCCGTTGACGGGCAGCCTCGCGCTGAGCAGCAGCAGCCACAGGGTCATACTCGCCATCAACCGTAGGTCTACTTGACATTTAGCCACCTCTCCTCAGATGCACCCGAATTGGCGCATCATCTTTCCCAAGGCGGTTCAAACCAGACTTCAAGGCCCCCACATAGGTAGCCCCGCCTACGCTATGTGTCTCAGACCCACTTGGGTAAAACACCTGTACACTGTAATTCACGCCCCCTCTGCCCAGACTGTTCTTAGATGAGTCTCTGGGCTTGTTCCCTTTACCTCGCTCATAATTCTTGACCCTGTTACCACTGCGAACATGACTCTTCACAGGATGCCGATAGGGATGTTTTCTGGGCATTATTTCCTCCCCTTAATCGCCTTCTTAACCCTCTCTTTTCCCTTCTTAGCGCGGGCTGCTTGACCTCGAACAACGGGATCCGTAAATCTACGCACCAATCGGGGGAGTCTGATATAACCATTAATTGCGACTTTGCTTGCCCGCTTCTTCGTCATGTGTGTTCACTACATAGATTTGTTTAAATCCTATATTACTATATAGTTCGTAAAAAAATGGGGGTCGCTCCAAGACATAGGAGCACAAAGCGGGGGTCCTCCCGCCTGTGCCTACAATGTCTTGAAAGCGTCAACGATTGCTATAAGAACCAAGAGGCCAGCGATGGCTACTCCAGCCGCCCACAGCTCGGTCTGCACCGAGGCCATGAACGCGATCCCCGCGAGGACCATGAGCACAGCGATGGTAAGGACAGTTTGCACCGTCTTACTCTTGAGAATACCTTTAGCCGTACATTTTCACCGCCTAGTGCCTAACAATTAACTATAGAGTCTATATATATTAAAAGCTATTTATGGAAGGAGTACAGAACCCCACCTAGAAGAGCAGACATAGCCATTATCCAAATTTGAAGCTGGTTAACAGTGAGGCCTCCTAGCATTGCGTCTACCACCAGACCCAGAGTATTTGCCTCTCCCAGAAGGTAGCAGAGACTCATTCCAAGCCCCATGATCGCAGGGACAGTGTAGAATCCTCCTGTCTCAGCTATGGTGTAGAGGCAGATCAGCGATATGAATATCCCAGGTAAGAGGGTCATAAGGGTTGAGCCAGCACCCGAGCTCATGTTCACGGTTCCTGGGTTCATGACTATGAACATGAAAACCACTATGATTAGAACAGTTATCGCGATGGGGGCGAAGTCAAACCTTCTCCGTTTGACCATAGATCTATCCTGTCCACAGAGTTTTTAGGGCCTTTTTGACTCCCTTTGTCTTCTTATCGAAGGCCTTCCTCTTCTTGGCTGAGACTCTGGCTTTAGTATTCTGAACCTTTTCCTTCTTCCTCATGACCCTTAGTTGAGCGTCAAGTTGCTTTTCTTCCCTGGCTAATTTTTTGAGTTTCTTTTCCTGAATTTTCATGGATTTGTTGATTCTTGCTTCCTGTTTCTTGGTTTTAGCATCACTACGCTTCTTGCGTAATTTATCAACGCGGTTCCTGACTTTGTTTGCTTTTTTATTGAAGTTGTCGATCTTCTTGTTCAGTGTCATCATATATTACCTTCGTGTCGTGATATTTTAGGTTTAGCCTCAACTATCGTCTTCACTAGAAACAGTAGGCACCCCCATCTAATAATCGCATGGGTGAGTAAACTAGGTGTCAGGTGCAGATAGGCCACCACATTCAGTATCAAGGAGAACAGTAAGCCCTTAGCAAGCGTCTTCTTGGACCTATTATCAAACGTATAGTTTTTCAGAAACCAGACGGCGGGAACGAGCCTCCAGAGTTGCACCAACATCCCCACATGAAGCCCGCCACTAAACACCTCTGCAAGATGCAAGGGCAGTTCCCAGTAGAAACTATTCAGGAAGACAGTTAGAAACGCCAGAGATATCGCTTCCTTGATGGGGTTACGTTGATTATATAGATAGGTGGCCCCCATAGTAAGAAGTGCATACTGGATTAACAGGTTGGGGGTGTAGAACCCTATTTCAGCACCAGTAGCAACCACCAGCAGAATAAACTGGAAGCCAACGAGGTAAAAATAATACTTTATCACATGGGGGACTCTTATCTTGCTGTCATACATCCACATCCACGCCAAGGGCTGCCCCAAAATCATTAACTGCGTGAAATAACCCGTCACCGTCTGTTCCCCGATCATCATGGCAATTCCTCAAAGGCTCTCTGTGTCTTGGAAACGATCTCATGCAAAGGAAGAGGCTCAGGGAGTAAAATAATGAAAAAGGACTGTGGACTATGAGGATCATCCACTTTTATCGTTGCACCTGGAATCAAACGGTTAATGTTTTCATGAAAAACATTGGGGTCCACCTTCTTATCTAATGAGACCATGTATGTTTGATTGACATCCGTAGGTTTTGGCTTCACACGAAAAACCCAACAACTTATCTTTGGCATACGTTTCTTAATTGATTCGGCTATCTGTCTTTTTTGGAGTTTTTCGCCTTTACGTTCTTTACGCTGCGCAACATTAAGTGAGAAAGTTCTT
>Ga0114930_10000645_pt1 | contig 36074 bp, 27 predicted proteins | sample AnhtaG_FD_87300 | JGI IMG/M metagenome (GOLD analysis project Ga0114930, IMG submission 87300) | Deep subsurface microbial communities from Anholt, Denmark to uncover new lineages of life (NeLLi) - Anholt_01485 metaG | ecosystem: Environmental > Aquatic > Marine > Oceanic > Sediment | place... | reverse complement strand
TCAGACGTCGAATTCCATTCGGCGGCCTAAAAGTCCAGGTCAGTTGTGTGAAACAGCGCCAGGGCCGCCGGACATCGCAGGCCGAAATCGCGGGCATGGGAGCTCGCTCTGCTACAGGGGGGAGTAGTTACATTTCCTCCAAGATAGGGGCCGTTTTCACGCGATCGGTGCTGCTTTGGCGCGCAGTTCCCGGTAGGTCAGCGTCCAGGTACTGGACAGGAACACCTCGAACAGCCCACCCAGGAATGACAGCGGCACGACCAGCACCAGGATGAAGATGGGGATATCCACCACACCTCCCACGATCCACGGCGCCGCGCCCTCAAAGGCGAGCCCGGTCAGCTCGCCGGCCAAGAGCGCCAACAGCCCTCCCAGCGCTCCGCTAACCACGAGCAGCAAGAGCACAACGGGGATCATCAAGATCGTCCAGCCGATGCGCAGGCCGACGGTGATCAGCCACATGAGGCCCACGTCCTTCAGGTTCCGCCTCACGACGGTGTAGCCCTGGCGAATCGCTTTGGTCACCCCCGATCCCTCCAGCACGCACACTTGCCGGAAGAAGGGTTTTAGAACTGAGAGGATCACGGCGACGACGATAGCCAGCAGGATGACCAGCAAACCCAGGCCGATGGTGGTAGCCGTGCCGAGCGCGCCGGCGGCCGTGCTCTCGGTAGCCCACAGTAACAGCGGGGCGGCCGCCAGCAAGAACAGCAACATAAACGCCACCGCCAACGGCAGGCCGATCAGCAGGTCAATCAGAAAGAGACGAAATGCGCTGCGCGACCAGCCCATGCGGAACCCCTGGCGCACGCTGCGTTTCTGGCCCGTCTCCTCGTGGTCGTCCACCATCCGTATCAGGGCCGTCGCCGCCACGTAGCGCACTATGGCTGCCACGATGATCAGAAGGACGATCAGGCACGCCAGCCCGATGCCAACGGCAATTAGTGTGCTCACCACCTCTGGTGGAATCCTGTCTGTGCTGTACTGACCCCAGTTGTTGGCGACCCTGCCGCTGCTGCTGCCTCTTCCGCCTGTGGTCAGCGCCAGGATGAAGCCGAAGACCCACAGCGCGCGGTAGCGCCAGACGATGTGCCAGGCTCGTTTCAAAACCTTGGTGTGATTCATGATCTTGTACTCCTTTCCTCTGCTTTCTTGCAGAGGGCGATCCGTTTAGCCCACCTTCTCCACGATGAGCAGGAAGTCCACAAAGGTGGCAGGGACGGGAGTAACGTTCGGGATTATGGCCACGACTTCGCCCTCCAGGCTATTCAGGAATTGTTCCAACTTGGTCTGGTCCGCTGTCATCCTGATATTGAATCGGTGAACTCTGTACTTCATTTTCTAGCCTCCTATCTCGAGTTTAGACAATTTACTTCATCTTTTGCTGATCACGATAGCAAGAGCACCCCGACGGCGTAGGGCAGCAAGGCCAGTAATGCCAGCAGGGGATGCCCGCGCTGCGTCGAGTTGCGCCTGTCCCAGTTGAAGAGATAGATCGCCAGCCCAAACGCCACTACCCCGCTCGCCAGCAGGACGATGAGCGACCCCACCGGATCGAAATCGGCAGTCAGACCCTGGGCCAATCCTCGAAAGGCGTTCATGGCTTGGGTGGTTGGCAAGAGCTGAGCGATTTTCCTCACCGTCTCGGGCAACAAACTGTAGGGTAGCATCATCCCGCCCAACATCATCGAGGGTAAGAAGATCAGTTGCGACCACAGCACCGTCATCCGCGAACTGGGCGAAATCACGCCGATCAGCACGCCGAGCCCGGCACAGGCAAAGGCCATGGCGAGAAATGTCACGACGAAGCCAGGCCAATTGACAGGCCAGGGCGCATCGAAGAGCAGGGGCGCGGTGGAGGTGATGATTATTGCTACCACCACCATGTGCAGGATGGTAGTCAGCGCCGGGATGACCAGGATCGAGAAGGCCGGCACACCATTGATCTTATAGCTGCGAAAGATGCCGGCTTCGCGGGCCGTCACTAATGGGTCGGGCAAGCCTAGCATTGTGGCCGCCAGGATGGCAAAGACCACCATCGCCGGGATCATCGTCTCTACAAAATCGGGATTGATCTCGGCCATGACCAGCCCCATCATGGCGTAGAAGCCCAGGGGAAACAGATAGTTCATCAAGAGTAAGGTCTTGTTGCGGATACCGGTGCGGAATTCGAACGAGAAGTGATTGACAAACGCGCTCATTGGGCACCTCCTGTGTTCGTACCTTCGGTACGCGTGATTTCCAGAAAACGATCTTCCAGAGAGGGGCGTTCCACACGCAAATCAATCAGCGTGTCCTCCTGGGCCTCGACGTGGGCGATGATGGCCGAAACCGTGGGGCCGATGTCGGTGCTGAAGTAGATGGCGTACTCGTCTTTGAACCCTTGTTGGCTCACAGCCGGGAAGGTGACGCCAGGAGCGGACAGGCTGGAGCCTTTTGTGCGTACGGAGACCTTGGTCAGCCCCGCGCCGGTGGCGGTCAGCTCAAGAGGGGTGCCGCTGGCGGCGATCTTGCCGCGCAGCAGAATCGCCACCCGGTCTGACATCTCTTCGGCTTCGGCCATGTCGTGCGTGGCCAGGATGATGGTGGTGCCTGCGGCCTGCAATTCACGCATCAGGTTGTGCATTTCGACACGCGAGGCCACGTCGAGGCCGGCCGTAGGCTCGTCCAGAAAGAGCACGGGGGGATCGTGGGCCACCGCCAGGGCCAGGGCCAGGCGTCGCTGTAGGCCGGTAGAGAGCTGGTGATACTGGGCGCTCCTTTTCTCTGCCAGGCCCAAACGGTCCAGCAAGTCATAGCGCGGGGCCACACCGTGGTAGGCGCTGAAGAACTTCATCGCCTCGTCCACGCGGATGCTATCCGGCAGGCCTGAGGACTGCAACTGCACGCCGATCACGTTGCGCAGCTTGCGCGACTGGCGGGCGGGATTGACACCCATGACCTGAAGTAATCCACCGTCGGGAGCACGCAGCCCTTCCAGGCTCTCCAGCGTGCTGGTCTTGCCCGCGCCGTTGGGGCCCAGCAGGCCAAAAATCTCGCCCCGCTGCACCTCAAAACTGATGCCGTCCACGGCAACGAAATCACCGTAGGTTTTGCGGAAGTCTCTTACTTCGATTACTGGGTCTTTCATAGGGTATTTCCTCCTCAAATAGTGATTTGGGGCGGCTACTCTTGCTCTCGTTGCGCGAAGGCACTTGTCCTGGACGGACAGTACAGGGTCTCTGACCGAGCCCAACAGAGTTCGGCGTCCCGGCCATTTCTACTGCTGTTCCTGTGAACGGGCGGGAAGCTGCATGTTCTGTTCCAGTGCCTGGAGCACGCCAGGCAAGATGGTCTTTCAAGGTCACCCGTCTGGCACACGCTCTACCATCCCCCCGATCAGGCCTGCAAGTGGTCGAGAAAGTTTCGCGCGCCACTCAGCGGGCAAGATTAGGCCAGCGATCACGCCGGCAATCGCGCCGGCAAGTAATGCTATCAACAATCGCACTTTCTTCATGATGGTGTTTCCTTTCTAAGGTGTCTTGGGTTCTTTGGACTTCTATCGCAGAAAAGCGTTATTTCTCCCCTCCTCTCCGTGGTGGTGATTGGCGAGCAGCGCGGCCAGCGTGGGTATGAGTTCGGTTTGGGCGCATATAGAAGTTGGGGGGACTGTTGAGAAAAAAGGCTGGTCCAGCGCCGGCCGAGTAGGAGCGAAGCGACGTATCGAGGCCAAGCGGGTTGTCGGTAGAGCCGCCCACTTTGTTTCGATACGCTACGCTACTCAACCGGCGCTCGCTCCCCCAAGGTTTGGATATGCCCGTTCGGTTTGTATCACTCGCTTCGTCACGTACGCGCTCGCGCCGGCCGTTGTTGCGTCGGCGCGATGGGCGTCGTCTTCGTGAATGGTCAGCATCACTATTTGCGCGGACGGCAAGGGTGCGTTGTAAAAAAGACCTCCGAGACTTTGAACGCTCTCGGAGGCCCTTCCTGTAGCTGGGCCTAAGATTTGCTACTTCTGCAAAAACCTGATCGCCCCACCTACGAGCGAACCCTCGCCCATGTCCTTCCCACCCGCCCTGGGCGTGAATTCCAGGATGCGGTCGGCCAGGCGGGAGAAGGGCAGCGATTGGAGCCAGACGCGGCCGGTCCCCTGCAGGGTTGCCAGGAACAATCCCTCACCACCGAAGATCATGGACTTCAGGTTGCCCGCCCGCTCGATGTCGTAGTTGATGGTGTTCTCGAACGCGACGATGCACCCGGTATCTACCATGATTTTCTCGTTGTTGAGGTTCTTCTCTACGATGGTGCCGCCAGCGTGGACGAAAACCATGCCATCGCCACGGAGCCGTTGGAGAATGAAGCCCTCGCCGCCGAAGAGCCCGGTCCCTAGCTTCTTGTTGAACGCAATGCTCAACTCAGTGCCCATCGCCGCGCATAGGAAGGAGTCCTTCTGGCAGATCAACTCGCCGTTCGTGTCATCCAGGTCAATGGCGATGATCTTGCCCGGGTAAGGCGCTCCGAAGGCCGCGTGCCGCTTGCCCTGGCGCGCGGTGTTGGTGAAGTGAGTCAGAAACAGCGATTCGCCGGTGATCGCCCGCTTCCCAGCACTCACCAACTTATCCATGAAACCAGCCTTCGGCCTGGAGCCATCCCCCATCTTGGTCTCAAAACCGATGCCGTCCTCCATGTACATCATCACCCCGGCTTCTGCGATCACCGTCTCGCCGGGGTCCAGCTCGATCTCCACGAACTGGAGGTCGTCGCCAAAAATCGTGTAATCAACCTCGTGCGCTTTCATGGTGCTATCCTCCTGTATGTGTTTTTGGTAGCGCAGATAAATTGTACTCTATACCTCGAGCAGGTCAAGTCAGGGAATTAGGTTGCTCTCTTGTCTTATGCTCATCTTTCATCTTGCACTTCCTCCGCCTGCTTGCGCTCGGTCAGGTGGGAAACAGCGGGGCGTTGTCGTCCCCTGGCTGCATTTCGCGGCCAACTTCACTCACGAACCAGGAGTTTTGGATGCCATAATCTTACCACATTTTGTTCATCCTTGCAATACTGTCAACTCACCTGAACGACGCACATGAACAAAAGACTCCCCGGCGCATCGGCTAGCCGAGGAGTCTGAGACTTGAGCGGTAGCTAGCCTTTTCCCTGGTCAGGTTATCAGGGATAGCAGCTTCCGCCTTCACAACGGAGTAGCTTCAGTTGACGGCTGCCACTTCATCCGGGGCGCGAAGCTGGTGGCGATCACAACCAGGCCTGAAAGTGTCACAGCCTCAAGGATCATCAAGACTCTTCAGATAATCAGGCCAGCCACCCTCTGCGCATCCAACTTCTTGATAACCGCCACCAGCAGCTTGAGCGCGTTGTCGTAATCATCGCGGTGGATTATGCCCGCATGGCTGTGGATGTGGCGGGCAGGGACACCGAGGACGACGGTGGGCACCCCTGGGCCGTGAAGGTGGATCACCCCTCCATCGGTGGCACCCCCTTGCATAGCTGAGAGCTGCAGGGGGATTTCCAGCTCCTTGGCCGTGTCAATGACCAGGTCCCGCAGCTTCAGATTGGGGATCATCCGCGCGTCGTAGAGGAGGAGCGTCGGCCCCTTGCCCAGCTTGACAGCCGATTCCTCCTCTTTGATGCCCGGCACATCACCGGGTATGTCGCTCTCCAAGATGATGGCCACATCAGGGTCCACTACCTCCACACTGGTCTTGGCTCCACGCAGCCCCACCTCCTCCTGAACTGTGCAGGCGCCGTAGAGGGCGTTGGGGTGGCTCTGCTCCTTCAGAAATTGCATGGCCTGGACGATAAGGGCACAGCCCACACGGTCATCCCAGGCCTTGGCCAGGTAGCTTTTACCATCGGTCAGAGGTGTGAACTCGCTCACCGGGACGATGGGATCTCCCAAGCGGATGCCCATGGCCTCCAGCTCCTCCTGGGAGGTAGCGCCTACGTCAATGTACATCTCCTTCTTCTCAACGACCTTCTTGCGCTCCTCCTCGGGCAGCAGATGGGGAGGCTTAGCACCGATGATGCCCAATACCTCCCCCTCCCTGGTCTTGATCACCACCCGCTGGGCCAGTAATACCTGATCCCACCAACCACCCAGGGGCAGGAACCTGATGAACCCCTCCTCGGTGATGAGTTTGACCATAAAGCCGATCTCATCCATGTGGCCGGCCAGCATCACCCGCGGCCGATCCGCCGTGCCCGGCAGCCAGGCGATGAGGCTGCCAATCCTGTCCTGCATGATCTGAGCCATAGGTTCCAGGTGCTTGCGCAGAACAGTCCGCACCTCGATCTCATAGCCCGGCACGCCAGCAGTCTCGGTTAACTCCTTGAGCAGTTCTTCTGTCTTGTCCATTTAGTCCTCCTAACTTGCAAATGTTAGCAACTATCTCAGGTGCAATACCACTATTCCAGTCTCCTTATCCGGGGCCACAGCCATCCCACGCCCAGAAAGATCAGTGCGAACAGCCCGCCTTCCAGGCCGATCACGAAGGGCACTCCCAGCCGGTCGGCGATGGCCCCCGCCGGAAGTGTCCCCAGGGGCATCAGACCCCACATCATCATGTACACGCTCATCACCCGCCCCCGCAGCCGATCGTGGGAGTTGGTCTGGATCAGCGTGTTGTTGGCTACCATGGAGGCGTTGTTCGCTGCTCCCACGAGGCCCAGGAAGAGGAGGACGAGGGCGAAATGGGGGGTGTTGACAAAGAGGAACAGCGATGCCCCCATGATCACACCCGAGGCCAGGAGCAGCTTGCCCTTGCCTCGGAAATCCCCCAGTGAGGCTATGGCCAACGAACTGATGAGCCCCCCCACCCCCGGTGCGGCCATGAGCACCCCCAGCCCCGAGGCATCCATTCCCATCACCTCTTGGGCGAACTTGGGCATAAAGGTGCGATAGGGCATGGCCAGCACCACGCGGGCCAGCACCAGACCCAGCAGGGCCTGGATGATGGGGTGGGCCCTGATGTAGCGCACTCCCTCCCGCAGATCGGCCCACACCGAGACCGGAGGTGGCTCACCCCCTCCAGTGCGGGGGAGCTTCATCAGCGTAAAAAAGGCGATCACATAGAACCCCGCCATAGCGTAGTAGGCCCCCGACACGCCCACCACCTCTACCAGGTAACCAGCCAGCGAGGCGGAGAAGATGCCCATCAGCCCCATGCCCACCGAGTTGAGGGACACGGCGTTGAGGAGCGCATCGCGGTCCACCAACTCAGACACGATGGCCTGCCCGGCGGGCATCATGAAGGAGAAGCACACTCCAGTGACCATGGAGTTGACCATCAAGTGCCAGATCTGGATGGCGCCAGTGGAGACCAGAAGGGCGATGGCCAGGGTGTTGAGGGTCATCGCCAGGCGGGCCCAGATGAGAAGGTCGCGCTTCTCCATACGGTCAGCCACGGCCCCGCCGTAGAGGGAGAGGAGGAGGATGGAGACGGACCAGCCCGTGCTGACCCATCCCAGGGCAAAGGCCGATCCGGTGAGTTGATACACCAGCCAACCCTGGGCCACTGTCCCCATCTGAAAGGTAGCCGAGGAGGCTAACTGTCCCACCCACAGCCAGCGGAAGTTGCGGTCCCGCAGGGCATCAAAGGTTGTCCAACGCCAGGATGGGGTCATATTCCGCGGCCATCCCTCCTCGGCTTCGCTTGGAACAGGCTACACCTCGGCGATGCGATCGCGCATGTACTCCAGGGCCATGGCCGCCTGCTCGTGGATGAACTCAATCCCCACCGGGTGGTGGTTCTCGTCCACCGCGGGATGACAGAACTCATAGCAGAAATAGCCGTCGTAGCCGATGTCCTTCATGATCTTCAGGAAGGTCGGGTAGTTGGTCGGCGTCTGCCCGTAGTGGATGGGCTTGAGTTGGACCACTCCCTCCTCGTCCCGCAAGAACTCACCGCCGAAGTGGGAGTGGACCTGCAGGTCTCCGATAACCCGCCCTGCCTCCCACAGCCACTCGTCATCCTGCCGGGGCTCGATGGGCACGTCCCAGCACATCTTCAGCCAGGGGGAGTTCACCTCCTTGATCAGGTCGTAGGTGTCCTTCCAGTGACGAATGAGGGGAGAATGGTTCTGCAGGGCCATGACTACGCCGAACTCCTCGCCGAAGGCCGCTGCCTCCTTCAGGCAGTCGCGCACCAGCCGCCAGCGCGCCAGCCGAGGCACATCGGGATAGGCCCGTTCCCACCCCTGGCGCGCCTCCTCGTAGAGGGCGATGGAATCGCGCAAGGTTACTCCCGGCCAGGCAGCGAAAAGCCGTACGACCTTGGCTCCCAGATCGGCAGCCAGCCTCGCCTCCTCGCGCACCATCAGGAGCTGGCACTCGCGGTGCTCGGCCACGGGGCTGGAGAAATCGTTGTTGGCTGAGAAGGCTGGGATCTCCAGCCCCAGCTTCTCGCACTCCTCCCGGATCTCGTCCCGGGCCCGCTGGTCCAGGTCCATGGGGTTAGCATGGGGCCGCTTGCCATCCAGCTCAATGCCGTCGAAGCCCAGCTCCTTGGCCTTATGGATGAACTCCTTGACCGTCAGCGCCGGGCCATCGTACCAGATGCCCAGGTAGGTGATGGAATAGAGTCCGACTTTCATGGCAAAGCTCCTTTCTGATTCAGGTGTCCTATTGACTTGATGACTCAGCAAGAGCGAGACATTCCTCCAGATACTCACGGGTCATGGTCATCTTCCGATCCCGCCAGTCAGTGGCGTAGCTCTCCAGGCTCAGGTAGCCATCGTAACCAATGGCCAGAAGCGCCTTGAAGATCTCCCCCCAGTCGAGCACGCCCTCACCGGGGCGGGCGAAGCCGGTGGTGAGATGGTCACAGTCCCTCACGTGAATGTTCACCAGCTTGCCCTTGACTTTGTGGATGGACCAGGGCACGTACTCTCGCTGCAACGCGGCCCAACCGATGTCCAGGCAGTAGCCCAGCGCGGGGTCCTTCACGTGGTCGTAGAGGCGCAGGAAGGAATCAGTATGGGGCACAGCCACGTTGATGTGCCCCTCCAGCGACAGTCTCAGTCCATGGGCTTGGGCAATCTCCACCGTCTTCCTCGTGACCTGCACCACATTCGCCCACTGCTCCTCCCAGTCAAAGTCGGGAGGCAGCTTCATGGTGAGCTTGCCCGCCGGGTTGGGGCCTCTGTTGGGGAGGTAAAAGTGGTTGGGTATGTAGGAGATGGGGGCCTCGATTCCCACGGGCCATTGGGAGACGTAGTTGATGAGTGGCGCACCCAGCGTGCAAGCGATCTGCGCACAGCGCTCGAAGACCTCCAAAGCGCGGGCCTGCTGCTGACGATCGAGGCTGATCAGCCCTTCAACGGCCGGCTGGAAGATGGCGAACTGGGACACCTGCAGTCCCTTTCGATGGCAGAACTCGGCGACGCGCTGCGTCTCCTCCTCAGTCCAGTAGCTCTCCAGCTCCTCTTCGCGACAGAGGATCAGCTCCACCCCTTTGAAGCCCAGCCTGCTGATGGACTCCAGGGCCTCGTACCAGGGCGCGCCCCGGCTCAGGGGGCGAAATATCCAGGCCAGACATCCGATTTTCATTTGTGTTCCCTTCTTTCTCTAGGTTGGCAGGAACTGCACTCCCTCCAGTTATCTGAAGTATTGCTGAGTGCACTTCTTCTACTTTCATTGCCCTTCTGCATGTCCATTGCTCTCCCTACAGCCTAACTACCGCATCCAGATGTGTTGGCCGGTCGGGATTAAGCCCCTTAGCCATGGCCCGATAGTAGGCCATGAGTTGCAGCAGGGGGAGGTACAGCACACCGCGTGCCCAGTCGGAGGTGCCGGACCTGAAGGCGACCACGTGGGCGAAGTCCTCCAGCCCGAACTCGTAATCGGCCAGGGCCAGGATCGTAGCCCCCAGTCCCTGCATCTCCTTCAGAACCGCAATCTCCTGCTCGCGTCCTCCCTCGGAGATGAGTCCCACCACCAGTGTTGACTCATCCACCATGGACTTGGGGCCGTGGCGGAATTCCAGGAAGTGAAAGGCCTCAGAATAGGAAAGCGACATCTCCTTCATCTTGAGCATGGCCTCACAGGCCACTCCGTAGTTGGGGCCGGAGCCCAGGAAGAAGACTCGCTGCCGGTTCATCTCCTCTCCAAGCTGCCGAGCCAGTTCCGCCTTCTCCTGCAGCAGCCAGTGGCCAATGAGGGGCAATCCCTCCAGGGATTTGACATAAGGCACGGAATTCTTCACCAATCCGGAGAACCCCTGGGCGGCGACGAGCATGGAGGCGAAGGAGCGGGTCTGGGCGATGCTCTTCTCCTGTCCCTGGCGGGCCACGAGCAAGATGCCCGTCTCAGCAACCTCCCGAGCCAGGGTGCTCCTGGGATAGCAGGTGATTACCACCACAGGTGCTTTGCGCTCCTTGCGGAAGGCCCGCACTACCCGCACCGTCTCCGTGGTCTCCCCCGAGCGGGAAACGGCCACCAATAGCGTCTCCCGTGGGCCATAACTCGTCTTGGGGAAGAGGAGAAGTTCCGAGGCGGGGAGGCCCCAGGCGCGGATGGAGGTCAATCCCTGGAAGACCCGCGCTGCAGCCAGGGAGAGGTAATGGGTGGAACCACAGCCGGTGAAGATCACCTCCTGAAACTCGTGCTCGGCGAAGAGGGCTTGGATGGCTGCCGCCTTGCCTTTCACGTCAGCCAGCGCGTCAGCCCAGGCAGTGGGCTGGGTGGCGATCTCCTCAAAGGTGTGCTGTCCTCTGTCAGTCATGTAGTCCCTTCTTTCTTCAATGCTTCATCATTCCGTGGTCTATTATAAAGCCAAAGTCCAGGAAGGACAACTGCTTTCACCGGTCATACCAAAGTAGAAGCTGGGGGCGAGATCACCTGTGCCGTCCCGCCCCCAGTTCGGCTGGGCTACAGGGCCTACAGATACCGCTCAATCAGCGCTTTGGTCAGCGCAATCCCCTCGTACTCATCGCCTATGCCCTCGAACTCGATGGAGATGGGTCCATCGTAGCCGGACGCTTTCACGATCTCCATACAGCGACCAAAGTCGAAGCGGTCCTGCTCGCCGGCCTCATTAAAGTCGTATGTCTTGGCGTGGACTATGGCTGCGTAGGGGAACATCATCTTCAACCCTTTATAGCGCACCTCGTCTTCGAAGTTGCCGAAGTCAGGGCACAGCTTGAAGGCTGGGCTCGCCACACCCTCGACAAGCTTGATGATATTCCGCGGATCAGCGGAGATGCCCCCATGATTCTCCAACAGCATGGTTATCCCCTTCGAGGCGCAGTAGGCGGCCAACTCCTGGTAGGAGTTGATGGTGATCTGCAGGTCGAAATGCTCGATATCCCGGGGGTGGCCGGAGTTGACGCGCACGCAGGGGCTACCCAGGTACTCCGCCACGTCAATCCAGGTTTTGATCTCGGCGATGTCCTCGGCACGCCAATCGGGGTTCTCGAGGGAGATGTTGCCCACATCAATGGGCATGTTCACCACCGAGACCCCGGCCTCCTCCAGCACCCCCTTCACCTCGGCCAGGTACTCCGGTTCCTGGCTCAGGACGTGCATCTGGCAGAGTTCAACTTTGTTGATGCCATAGCGCTCCTTGATGATTCGGGGAAAGTCGGTGACGGAGATGGGCTCCTCGGCCGGCTCCATCCGTCCGGACCGCTTCACCCCCGACTCATCCCGGCGGGTGCCCACCATAGGCAAATGGCGATGCAAACTCCAACTGGAAACAGCGATTTCCATCTCAGAATCCTCCTTGTGTGTAAGTTGATGAGATAACGGGTAACGAGTTCCAAGGAAGCAGGTGCATATAGCTGACGAATACTTTAACCCATCAGGACATGCACTCTGTACCGCCGATCATCGCCCAGCAGTGGGATAACCCCTCCAGGCAAGATTTCTCCATCCAGCGTCACCCGCTTCACGCCTCGGTTGACACCTTCTGGGTTCTCCACACGAATCTGATAAGAGGTTTTGCCATAGCGGTAGGTCAGTTCGTAGCCCGGCCAGTCCTTGGGGATACAAGGATTGATTTGCAACGCCTTCCCCACCCGATGCAGCCCCAGGATGGCTTCCAGGCCCAGGCGATACATCCAACTGGCCGCGCCGGTGTACCAGGCCCAGCCACCGCGCCCAATGTGCGGTGGCACACTATAGACGTCCGCCGCCACGGTGTAAGGCTCCACCTGGTAGCGCATCACTTTCTCCAGCGTGTCGCTGTGGTAGATGGGGTTGAGCAGCCGGAACAGTGCTTCGGCGCGGTCCCCCTGCCCCAGTTCTGCAAAGGCCCACACAGCCCACAGCGCGGCGTGGGTGTACTGACCGCCGTTCTCCCGGATGCCTGGCGGATAGCCTTTGATGTAGCCGGGATCGTGTGTCGTCTTGTCGAAAGGCGGGGTAAAGAGCAGGATCAGTTGGTCGTCGTACCGCACGAGCCGGTCGGCGACGGCGTCCATCGCCTGCGCCGCACGCATGGGATCGGCCGCCCCGGATAGGACGGACCATGATTGAGCAATGGAATCAATCTGACATTCGTCGTTCTCGGCCGACCCCAGGGGCGTGCCGTCGTCGTAGTACGCGCGGCGGTACCAGTGGCCGTCCCAACCGTCCGCCTCCAGGGCTTGGCGCAGGTCGTGGGCCTGCTGCCGGTACGTAGCAGCCTGTTCGTCATCGTCCATAAGCTCGCAGATAGGAGCAAAGCGGGTCAAGGTGGCGTAGAGGAACCAACCCAGCCACACACTTTCGCCCTGACCCTCGATGCCCACCCGGCTCAGGCCATCGTTCCAATCGTGGCTGCCGATCAGGGGCAGGCCGTGCGGGCCGGCGGTCGTCCCTTTCTCCAACGCCCGGCAGCAGTGCTCGTAGAGAGTACAGCCCTCGGCGGTGGCCTCGTAATAGCCGTAGCGCTCATGCTCCTCTGGCCCGAGAGAATCGCCCTTGAGAAACGACACCCTCTCGGTCAGGATCGTTTCATCGTCCGTTGTGGTCACGTAGTGTGCGGTGACGAAGGGCAGCCAGAGCAGGTCGTCGGAGCAGCGCGTGCGCACGCCTCGACTGCGCTCGGGATGTACCCCACGCCCCGAAGGCGGGTGCCACCAATGCAGCACGTCCCCCGCCTCGAACTGGTGACGCGCCGCCCGCAAGATATGGTCCCGCGCGACTTCAGGCGCGGTATGCACCAGGGCCATCACATCCTGCAACTGATCGCGATACCCAAAAGCACCGCTGGATTGGTAGAGCGCGGAGCGACCCCACACCCGGCACGAGAGCGCCTGGTAGAGCAGCCAACGATTGAGCAGCAGGTTCATGGCTGGATCGGGCGTCTGCACCGTGACGGTGCTCAACAGGCTGTCCCAGAAATCGGTCACCGCCTCCCAGGCGGCCTCGATCTGTGCTATGTTCTGAAACTGTCTGACCAACCGGAGTGCCTCTTGGCGGTCCGCGCCCTCGCCCAGCAGGAACGTAACCTCTTTTGCCTCACCTGGAGGCAGCCAAAGGAGGACCTGCATGGCCGCGCAGGGGTCAAGGCCGGTTGTCACTGCACCGGCCAGCCCCACGCGGTCCAGTGCGGCCGGATGGCTGATGCTTCCCATGCGCCCCAGGAACTCAGTGCGGTCAGCGGTTAAACCGTGTGGTTCCCGGCTGGCAGCCAAAAAGGCTACCCGCTGGCCGAACTCTGCGTTGTAAGGGTTACGAGACAGCAACGCGTGGCTGGTGGCATCGAACTCGGGCACAATGTACTGTTGCATTGCGCCCCGGGTTGTGCCCAGCACCCATTCTGCGTAGTAGGTCGCGGTGATCCGCCGGGTACGGCTCCACGTGTTCTCCAGCCGCAACTGGGCCACTTTCAGCGGCGCGTCTGGGACGGCGAAAAGGCACAATCGCTGTTTGAGGCCGTGGCTGTGATGTTCAAAGATGGAATAGCCAGCGCCGTGGCGGATCAGGTAGGGGGCCGGCGCGCGGGCAGGCAGGGGCGTGGGCGACCAGACCTGTCCCGTCTCCTCGTCGCGCAGGTAGAGCGCCTCGCCCGGCGCGTCGGCCACGGGGTCGTTCTGCCAGGGGGTCAGCCGATTCTCACCGCTGTTTCCCGCCCAGGTATAGCCCGATCCCGCTTCGGAAACCAGGAAGCCGAAGTCGGGGTTGGCGATGACGTTGACCCAGGGGACTGGCGTCCACTGGCCTGGCCCTTCGGCAGGCCCTTCGGCAGGCTCAGGACAGGGCTCAGGACACCGCTCCAGGTAGATAACGTACTCGCGCCCGTCGGCGCTGAAGCCACCCAGGTCGTTGTCGAAGAGGAGGTTGGCGGGCCGGGCCAGTGACGGCGTGGGCTCCACGTGCTCAGGGCTGGGCAGGGTGGGGACAAAGCGCGGCAGGCGGATGGGCCGCTCGCGCAGATCGCTCAATTGCTCGGCCAGCGGGCCTTTATCGCCGTCCAGGATGGCGCGAGCGGACGTTTCCAGCAGTACCCGATCGGCCTCGCTCATCTGGCCGGCGCGCAGAAGGAAGATGCCGCCGCGTTGGTTCAGCCAGGTGTCGCTGCCCGTGCGGATAAGCAGTCGGAACAGTTGGCCTTGCAATTCCTGGTCGTAGCCGATTCCGCGTTCGTTGATGATGACCAGGTCAATTTTGATCTGCCGATTGCGCCAGTAGGCGTGGGCCTGGAGCAATTCGCGCACCAAAGCCGCTTCCTCCTGGTTGCCAATGCGCGCCAGGAGGATCGGATAGTCGCCGGAAATGGCGAATGGCCACAGGCCGGCTTGCCCCTTGCTGTTCGCCGCCAGCGTCTTGGGATCGGCCCGCAGGGCGGCGTGGGGGTAGAGAAGCACGGAAAGCAGTTGCTGGATGTGCTCCACGTCCGGGGCAGTGAGATCAAGTCGGCGCAGTTCCAGTTCGCTGTTAGAGCGAGCCTGGTCGAAGGCCCGGTCGAGCCGGGGCCAGGCTTGATAGCGTCGGGCCAGGGCCAATGCATCCTCCCGCGACTCGGCGGCCAGCGTGACGTAGGCTACCTGCACCGTGGCATGCGGATCGAGATTGACCTCCTGGCCAAGAGCCATGATAGGGTCCAGGGTAGCCCCGGTGGTGCCAGAGAGCTCCTGTCCATCTCCGCTAAGGGCTGCTGGAGAGCGAATCGTACCGCCCCGGCCCAGGAAACGCATGCGGTCGCCTTCGTGAGCGCCGGTGATTTGTTGCCCCCGTCCCACGACCAGTAGGTGAGCTATGTAGACCGCATCTTCCTCAGCCGAACGGGGGCGGCGGCGGAAGAGCAGGACGTTCAGCTCGGGTAAATACTCGCTCTCGACAAAGAGTTTGCTGAACGCCTGGTGGCGCCGGTCAGCGGCCTGGGGCGCGAGCACCACCTCACCGCAACTGGTGAGCATCAGATGGCGGGAGCTGTCTCTGTGGTTAGTCAGGGTGATGCGTCGGATCTCGACGTCGTCGTCTGGCGAGACGGTGATCTCCATGTGCAGGGAGATATCGTGATCCTGACGCCGAAACTCGACCTTGTGGGCGTAGAAGAGCACTTCCTGGCTTTCCGGTTGGGAGGCGGTTGGTTGGTAGCCCGCCGACCAGAGGGCGCTGCTATCCCTGTCCTGAACATAGATCCAGGTTCCCCAGTCGTCGAGGGTGGTGTCGGAGCGCCAGCGGGTGAGGTCCATCCCTCGCCATTGGCTGTAGCCGCCTCCGGCGCTGGTGATGAGCAAGCCGTAACGTCCGTTGGAGAGGAAATGCACCTGGGGCAGCGGGGCGTCCACGGGCGCGGGCCAGGGTCCCAAGGTCGGGCGGGGTTGAATTGGGGGAAGGACACCGACTTCCGCTGGATGCGGGACCTCGATGGGGGCCTGCTGTGGTACCTGCTCTTGCAAGAGCAGTTCAGCGCTCTGCACGCGAGGGTCGGCGTGAAAGCGACGGATCATCGCCTCGTCCTGGAGATAGTTGGCCAAAGCCAGCAGGATCATACCTTGGTGATGCGCCATGTACGAGTGCACAATTGCGCTCTCCTGCCCCAGGTGCAGCCGGGAATGGGTGTAGTCAATCGCCTCGTAGAAGCCGTAGTGACCGAGCAGTTGCTGTTCGATGAGATGGGCGATATTGCCCATCACGGCCTGGGGGTACATTGGCAGAGCGAGCAGCGAGGCATAGGGTGTGATCACCAGATCCTCGTCCAGGTCGCGTCTGAATCCCAACCCCGGCACACCGAATCCCCGGTACTGGTAGTTCATATTCGCGTCAAAGCCGTAGTAGCCCGCCTCCGAGATACCCCAAGGCACGTCCTTCTGACGGGCGTAGGCGATCTGATGAGCGATGGCCGCGCGGCAGCTTTGCTCCAGGAGCGTCCCCTCGTAATGTCGCATCAACAGGGGAGGCATTAGATACTCAAACATGGTCCCACCCCAGGAGAGCAGCGCCCGTACGCCGTTGACCCGGGTAATCGGGCGGGCCAGGTGCAGCCAGTGGCTCAGGGGGACATCGCCCTTGGCAATGGCCAACAGGCTGGCGATTCGCGCTTCGGAAGCCAGCAGATCGTAGTGGTTGCTGTCCAGCGTTTCGGTCTCCACGTTGTAGCCAATGTGAAATACCTGGCGCTGGGAATCGAACAAGAAGTCAAATCTCATGGCCTGGAAATAAGCCTCCGCCTGCGCGCTCAGATCCTGGCAACCGCTCACCAGGCCCTCCGCAATTGTCCCGGCAGAATCCAGTCCGTTGGCCAGGTTTTCACACCAGACACGGGCCTCTTGTAGCCGTTCGGCAAGCTCAGGGCAAGTCTGTTCGGTCGGGCCAGCTTCGTCGTCCAGCAGGTCCCGCAGTTGAGACAATCGCCCCTGCCCTGCTTCGCAGACCTGGGCCACTTCGTCGAGCCGGGGCGTGGCGGGCAGAGCCTCCTGCAGTCCCTGCCAGACCGCTCTGATGGCCAGCTCCGTCTCCGGTTGGGTAAACAGGCTCGGCGGCTGGCTCAGGGGCGACAGCCACGGCAGCAGCAGGTCCAGTTCGGGCCGCAAGCTGACCAGTTGGTAGCGCACCTGCTTCGACCAGATGCGCAGGTCGTGCAGGGTCGTGGCGTCCAGGGTCAGCGATTGGGACGCGACCAGAGCTATCAACAACCGATCCAGTTCTTGCCGGCAGTCCTCGCCCAGCCAGGGCAGCAGGGACACCCAACCATGGGGATTATCCTGCACGGCCAGGATCCGCTGGCGGATGTGGGCCAGGTGAGCCCGCAGCGATTCGACCGCCGTTTCGGGACCATCCTCCCCTTCGACAGGCTCAGGACTCCGCTCTATGCCGTCCACGATCTCGGCCAAGACGTCCACCGTATCGAGCAGGCCCTGGAAGCGCTGCCAGCGCAGGATAGGAGCACAGGGCACGGCCAGGCAGCCCTGCCTGACCGCCACGAGACACCCCGCCAGGTTACCGCTATCCACAGTGGATACGTAGCGCGGAGGCAGAGGGTTCAGATTGCGTGTCTCGTACCAGTTCAAGAGGTGGCCTCGATGCTGCTCCAGTTGGCCCATGGTATCGAGAGTGTAGCGCAGTCGCAACGTCAGGTCCATCAGGCCAACGTAGCCCAGGTCGTAGGCAGCCAGGGTGGAGAGCAGCAGCAGTCCTATATTGGTGGGCGAGGTGCGGTGCGCGACCAGCCCACGCGGATCCTCCTGAAAATGGTCAGGGGGCAGCCAGTGGTCTTCCGGGCCGACAAACTGCTCAAAATAGAGCCAGGTGCGGCGAGCCAGGCGGCGCACCTGGCGGCGTTGATCGGCGGAAAGCGGGACCGGCTCGTGGACCACGGGGCGGCTGGTCCAATAAGCGATCTGGGGCGATGCCAGCCAGGCCAGCAGCAACGGTGCAGCAACGAGCAAGGCCACTGGGTTGATCAGTATCACCAGGCAGGCCAGCGCCAGGGTCAGAAGCGGCGCGGCGCCCATCCGTCTCCAGAGTGTCCCTATTTTCGATTCCCTGTCAAACAGGCGGATAGTATGCGCGGCTGTGGTCCACTGCAGCAATCGCTTGCGAGTGATGATCAGGCGGACCAGGGTGCACCCGATCGCGTCTATCATGATCAGGGTCGCGTAGGGAAGGAAGACCAGCGCCAGCAGCCAACGGGTGACGCCTCGTACTAACTGCGTGGTCCCGCCTGACACTCTCCCCACCAATCTCTGAGCCACGCCGGTTATCGTGCCGGTGATGAGCGGCACGGCGGGCGCCAGCATCCCTGCCAGCGTCCACACCAACGCCGAACCGGGCAACCACAGCCAACCGGCGATCAGCAAGACCAACAGCGCCGGCATCAACAGGCTGCGGCGCAGATTGTCCAGGATCTTCCAGCGATCGAGCACTGAGAGGTCATTGGGCATCGTTCCGCCGTCCGCGCGGGGCACCCTGGGCGGCAGCCAGGGCAGCAGTTGCCAGTCCCCGCGCATCCAACGGTGCAGCCGGTCCGTGTAGGCGAGATAGTGGGAAGGGTAATCTTCAAACAGGAGCACGTCTGTCACCAGCCCGGCGCGCCCGTGGATGCCCTCAAACAGGTCGTGGCTGAGCAAGGCGTTGTCGGGCACACGCCCGGCCAGGCTGCGCTCGAAAGCGGCCACGTCGTAGATTCCTTTGCCGGCATAGATTCCTTCGCCAAACAGGTCCTGGTACACGTCCGATACGGCCCGGGTGTACAGATCCACCCCGGTATCCCCGGAGAAAACCTGCGCGAACAGCGACTGGCCAGCGCTGGTCGGCTTGATCTCCACCCGGGGCTGAAGCACAGTGTAGCCGGCGACCACGGCGCCGCTTTCGGGATCAAATTCAGCGCGGCTCAGCGGGTGGGCCACGGTGGCGATGAGACGTCGCGCACTATCCAGGGGCAGCACGGTATCTGCATCCAGGGTGATGACGTACTTGATCTCCGGCAGAACCTCCAGGTCTCCTATTTGCACGTTGTAGGAGGTCTCCTCGCTTCCACCAAGCAATTGATTGAACTCCACTAACTTGCCCCGCTTCCGCTCCCAGGCCATCCAGCAGTCCTCACCTGGGTTCCACTGGCGGTGGCGGTGGAAGAGATAGAAGGGTCTGTAAGATTCCTGACTGTACTTCTCGTTGAGGGCCTCGATACGGCGCCGGGCATGCTCAACCAGGGCCTCGTCCTCCGGCATGTGCTTCTCTGGTGCGTCGGCGAAATCGGTGAGCAGGGCGAAGTGCAGCTGTGGGTCGGCGTTGCCCAGGAAGTGAAGTTCCAGTTGCCGCACCAGGAATTCGATATCGCTTTCGCGGGACACCAGGCCGGGAATAACCACCATCGTGCGATAATCGGCCGGGATGCCTGCTTGAAAGTCCAGCCGAGGCAACAGCCGGGGCGGCACGGTGTGGGTAACGAGCCAATTGACCAGGTGGACGGACACAGCCGTAGCGGGTAATAAGGCCAGCAATCCCGCCCCAATCAATTGAACAAGCGTCCCACCGGCGACTGAGGCGTAGCGCACCAGACCGAACACGATGACCAGGGTAAGCAAGGCGATGCTGCCCAAATACACCAGAGTAGGATGGCCGAGCAGCCAGCGGCGCAGACGCACACTCCACGGGACACGGTAGCCCAGTCGGGCCTCAAGTTGTGCGCGGCCCACGTCCAGGAGATAGAAACCGACGTGGGTGGTACGGGGCGGCCTTTCCTCTTCGGGTGGCGATTGTGCCCCTTCAGCTAGACGAATTGCTTCCTGGGCAACTTCTTCCTCGTCCCGGCCCGCCGCAAGAGCCAGTTCCTCGATTACTCCGCGATAGCGGTTGCGCGTCTCAAAGTCCATGCAGGCGTAGACGTTCGCCGGGTCAAAGCGCAACGCCTCCTCCACCCGGCTGACGCTTTCAAAGAACGCCTTCCAATCCTGAGCTAGCAGCGCGCGCAGGCTAAGGATACAATTGGCGACAATTGCCTCGTCATCTAAATCTCCGGGCAAAGGCTTGGAAACAGCATCAGAAAGCTCCTCACTGTCACCCGTCTGTAGCCCTGTGACGCTGGCGACTGCCCGAGTCAGGCACTCCAGGACTCCCAGGCGCAGCATGGTCGGCAGCGCCCACAGCTCGCCCGTCGTCAGCGGTGTGACACGCTGATAGGCCTGAACAAAGCGCGTCACCCGGTCAAGATCGAGGTGGCTCTCGCAGTACCTGATAATCTCCCGTGCCAGTGCATAGATGCGAGGGTAGCCTTCCAGAGGAGGGGTATCGAGTTTAGGCAACCGGCGATAGTAGCCTTCCGGCATGTCCTCACGGACTTGGCGCAGCGCCTGTTGCACCACGTAAAAGTTGTCCAGCAGCCATTCGGCCGCGTAAGAGAGGGCAAGATCCGCCTCAGACGCCTTTGTAAAATGTTGGTAGGCGTGGTGCAAAAGCGCCTCCTGCTGCCGGAGACGGTCTAGAAGCGGGAGCCTGCGCCTGGGACGGCGAGAGACGGCGTGGCTCTCGGCCAGTTGGCGCGCCAAGCCCTCTAATTGACTTTGTCGCAATACACTAACGGGTTGAGTCTGGGGCATCAGCTAATGTCCCTTGCGCTCTCTTACAGACATCTCAGCCTTAGTGCGCTCCACTTCGTCTGGAGTAAGGTCCTGCACGATCAGCAGCGGGGTGGTGCCATAGGCGATGAAATTGACGACCATGCTGCCATAAGGCTATTTGGTCCCGCCAGAATAGCCGTGAGCGCTCAACACGACTAAATCTACGTTCTCAGCCTCCACCAGGTCATGCAGCGTTGCTGCAGCGTCGTCACTGACAAGCAAACGGGTCTCAACGTCCAAAGACAGCTGGGACTGAAGCTGCTCCAAGTACCTGGCCGCTTCCAGCTTGTTGAGCTCCGTGATCTGGTTCGCCAGTTCGACTTCTTCCTGCGTGGGGGGCACACGACGGGGCATTTCCGGCCTGGATACCACGTGTACCAGCAGCAGTTCGGACCTATGGAAGCGGGCCAGGGTGATAGCCGACGACAAGACGCACTCCGCCCGCTGCGAGCAATCCAGCGGAACCAGCAGCCGCTGGTAGCACAGGCCTGTCAGGTCGCAGGCAACAGGCTGATAGGCCCGCACGATCATCGTCGGCACATAGGCCTGTAGGATGATTTTCTGAACGACGCTGCTGATATTCCATCTGCTCAAGCCGCTCCGTCCGTGGCTGCTGAGAACAATCAGGTTGACGTCGTGGCCATACGCGAACTCGATGATGCGCTCCGCTGCCTGGCCCTCCAGGAGTGTATTATCCGTCCGCAGGCCGACTTCTCGCAAGTGGGTGGTCAAACCGTCCAGGTAAGCCTTCGCCTCAGCCTTGCCGAACTGCCAATCCAGTGGATCAACTGGTCGGATTTGGTTGGTAGTAGAGGGCCTGGCCAACACTCGCAGCAGCGTGACCTGGGGCTCGAAGGCCCGGGCAATCGCCACAGTGTGGGGCAGCACACATTCGGCGAGAGGAGATCCGTCCAAGGGAACGAGTATGTGATCGAACATTGTCACTCTCCTATACATTCTGATAGAACCATAGTGAACAAGTCAATGGGACAGCAGACCATTTTGGCCCGTTTGTTACGTTTATTACTGACCTGTTGACTCATTGACCTCCCACCTGCGCTTCAACGCGATGCAGGGCAAAGCTGGCCAGGATGGTGCGCACATCCTCTTTGGGCATGAAGTAGGCATAGTCGTCGGTCACCAGCTCCACCCCGGCGGTGTAGTGGTCAATGGCTTCCCCATCCATCAGAAAGTGGGTGGGCAGCTCCTCGGCTTCGCCCAGCAGGCGGGAGATATCCTGCCCACCCAGTCTAGCATCAATGGCCCTCAGGTCAAGGCTAAGCTGCTCCGGCGTGCCGAGCAGCAGGGTATGGGTGCTGGAGGGACTACCCACCTGCCACAAGGTGGTGTGGGGGAAGACCGATTTAAAGGTTTTCACGATCCGTTTGTAATCCTTCAGGGCGAGATCGTGCAGGGGCAGCCACTGAATCATGATCCCCCCGGGCTCGAGGTGCTCTTTATTCAGCTGGTAGAACTGGCGGGTGAAGAGCGCCCAGGAGCAGGAGTTCATGGGGTGCGTGGCATCAGCGGTGATCACATCGTAGCGTTTGTCCGTGCGCAAAAGGTAGTTGCGCGCGTCCTCGATGATGATGTGCAGCCGTGGATCGTCCAGTACATTGTTGTTCTCCTCAACATACTTACGCGAGGCCTCGATCATCTCCGAGGAGAGATCCACGGCGTCAATGCGCTGCACCTCCTCATGTCGAGCGATGGAGCCGGAGACGATCCCATTGCCGAAGGAGAGCACCAGCACCTCCTGCGGATCGGGGTGCAGCAGCAGGGGAAGATGCCCCAACAGATGAAAGGTCTGCATGGAGAGCTTGTCGGTGGGCACCTCCATCCGCCCATTGACGAAGGAGACCTTGAAGTCCTTATCCTTGACATAAAATACAGCCACCGTGGAGTCAATCCCCTCCTTGTAGAAGATCAGGTGCTCCCCCGGCCCCTCGCGGAAGCCCAGGTACATCCCCTGGGGGAGCGAGGAGATCGCCACGGCCGCCAGGATCACGGACAGGGCGATGGAGCCATATTGGAGCCTTGCTTCGGCCTGGGGATCGAAGAGCAGTGCCGCCGAGCCAATGAATAGGTTGATCATGGCCAACAGGATCACCGAGCTCTGCAGCCCCAACGGGGGGATGAGCACGAAACCGGCCATGAAGGAACCGAGGATGGTACCCAGGGTGTTGAGGGCGTAGATGTCGCCGATGGCCCGCCCGATATGGCCTGTGCTCCGGGCGCAGACCTTGCTCACCACGGGAAAGACGGCGCCGATAAGCAACGTGGGGACAAAGATTGTGACCAGGGCGATGACATACTCGAAGACGACCGCACTGAAAGGTGCGCGGCCTGGCCCCAGAGCCTCCCGCACCTTCAGGCTGATGGTGGGTAGTTTGGCGAAGATCAGTAGGAATAGAATCGCCGACAGGCCAATCGCCAGCTCCAACAGGCCAAAAGCCGAGACAAGCCGGTCGCCCCGGTCCACCCGTCGGGCGGCGATCCAACTTCCCAACGCCAGCCCGGCCAGAAAGATAGTGAGCATGATGGAGAAGGAGTATATGGCGTTGGAGGAGTGGATGGTGAGTATTCGGCTCCAAAGCACCTCATAGCCCAACGATACAAAGCCCGACAGGGCGAAGCCGATCAGCACCAGCCGTACCACCTGTGAGGGATATTCACTTCCTCCGCCTAGCCCTTCCTCCCCCCTCTTTCCTCTTCTGCTCTCCTCTTCTTCAGGAGGCACACGCTGTGCCATCCCCCAGGCCACCATCCCCACGAGCAGGTTGATGGCCACCGCCAGCCAGGTGGTGTGGGTCACTCCCAGCAGCCGGATGAGGAAGAGCCCTGTAGCCGAAGCACCCAGCACCGCCCCCAGGGTGTTCACCGCATACAGCCCTCCTACCTCCAGCCCCAATCGTTCCTGGCTTTTCACCACGAAGCGGCTGAGCACAGGCAGCGTAGCCCCCATCAGTGTGGTGGGCACGATGAGCACCAGAGAGGAGAGAACGAAGCGGATCAGGCTAAAGGCGTAGAAGCTCAGGCTCAGGTGGCGGGCGATCCAGACGTAGGAGTCCGTCACGCCGGAGAGGGCCAGAGGGAGAAGCAGCGCTGCCAGGCCGATGCCCACCTGCAGTGAACCATAGGCGCGCAGCACCCAACGGCGGTCGGCCAGCCGATCAATCCAGCGGCCGAAGGCGTAACTGCCCAGAGCCAGCCCGGCCATGTAGGCGCTCAACACTGCACTCACGGCGTAGACACTCACGCCGAAGATCAGGCTGAGCCGCCGCACCCAGACCACCTCGTAGATCAGCCCGCTGATGCCGGAGAGGAAGAACAGGGCGAAGATTGTGCGGCGTATTTTTCCGGTCAATTTACCCCTCGCGTTTGACACACAGCGGGTGCCCCTACGGGGTACAGGCTGTGCTACTCCAATACATCAAGAAACGCCTGCAGGAAATCCCCCGGAGGCATGATCCCAAAGCCAAGGTCTTTCTGGCGTATCCGCTCCGTCATAAAACGACGCCGATCCAAGGTGAGGAGAAAGGAAACATTGCTCTTCGCCGCGCTGGCCAACACGTGTGCGTCTTGGGGATCAATGAGCTCCTGACAGGCCATCACCTCACCACGAGAGGGAGGGTCTATGATCTCCATATCCAGATCTGCCAGAATCTGGTAGAAGCGTAACAGTGCGTCCTCGGGGAATTTGCGCCTGATGTTACGCTCGGCTTCTCGCAGGATGAGGCAAGAAGTGCACGCCTGGCAGTATCCTCTTTCACAAAGCTCCAAGACCAGCGCTGAGCCGCCAGTAGGGGAACCCGCTGCAGCGACGAAGACGCCAGCATCCAGAAAGAGCCTGAAAGGGAGAAGCAGTTGTCCATTCATACCCGGCTCAGTAGCCTTCGCAAGGGAGAAGCAGTTGTCCATTCATACCCGGCTCAGTAGCCTTCGCACCTTGGCCGCCATTTCAGCGTCAATCTTATCCTCTTCTAGAAAGCGCTCGATCTCCTCGTTCGAGTACTCCCGCAGAAGAGCCCCCCTCTCCTCAACCAGTTGCAGCGGGATGACCTCGATTTTGCCCTCCTTCAGCACCAATTGGAGGATGGTATCAGCATTGATGCCCAACCTCCGACGGAACTCAACCGGAATGGTAATCTGCCCCTTGGAATAGATTTTCACCAGCTTGCTCTTGACCGCTTCTTTCATCACAATTGCCTCCGCTTAAGAAATTCCAACTTTTGTACTTCCAAGGAACATGATACCACTTTTCAGCTGAGAGTCAAGTGTCTTCAACTCAACAACCCCGCCCTTTGCAGTGCCAGTGCCACTTCCTCCCGCTCCTCGTCGCTCACAGGCAAAAGCGGCGGGCGCACAGTGGCTCGGTCGAGCACACCCAGCATCACCAGTGCCTCCTTCGTCCGCGCCCGGTAATTGCGCACCGGCGGGGCGAAGATCACATCCGCCAGGGGCTGGATGATCCGCCCCAGCCGGAAGGCTTCGGCCAGATTGCCCCGCTGCCAGGCTTTCACCATCTGCACCTGCATCCGTGTGGCCAGCGTGCCGAAGCCGATGAGCGCTCCCTCAGCCCCCAGGATGAAGCTCTGCAGGATGAAGTTGTCGTTGCCGGTGAGCAGCGTGATCCGGCGTGGGGCCCGCTCCAACACAGCCTTCGTCCCCAGGAACCTCAGCGCGTCGAAGGAGGCCTCCTTGAGGGCGATTACCGACTCGATCCCCACCAGTCGGGCCAGTGTTTCACGGGAGAAGAGGCACCCGCCCAGCGCTGGCTGGAGCTGGAAGAGGATGAGGGGGATGTCCACCGCCTCGGCGATGGCGGCATGGTAGCGGTAGGGCACCTCCGGATCGAGGGGCGTGCCCTGGAAGGCGGGGATGGGGAACACCAGAAGCGCGTCGGCTCCAGCGGACTGAGCCTGGCGGGCAAGCTCCACCGCCTGGGTGGTGTAGGAGGCAATGAGCCCGGCGATGATCGGCACACGGCCATTCACCTCCTGAGCTACGATCTCCAGCACGCGGACCCGCTCGGTAGGAGAGAGGTGCGGCCCCTCCCCGGCGTCCACGTTGATGGCCACCCCTACCACTCCCTGCTCGACCACCCAGTGGATGTAGCGTCTGAGCCCTGGCTCGTCAATCTTGTAGTCCTCGGTCATGGGAAGGACCGTGGCAGGGATGATGCCGCGAAGATCAAGTTTCGACGTGCGCGATTCTCCTTGCTTGATTGGCGTGGCCGTGATCGAACTCCGCACGGATCAACCGTTCTCCATACAAGTACCTGCCATTCTGGTGGCGCAGCTTCACCGCCTTCCACCGATACACAGCACCCAATCGCTGCTGTCGGGTGCAGTGAAGGTGCACGTGGCCTCCTCAACCGAGCCGGCATTGGTCCACTCGCCCGTGCGGGGGTTGAACCAGCGGGCGATGGAAGGGCGTTTCAGTGATTCCAGGCACAGAGGGATGTCACCTCCCTTCGACAGGCTCAGGACACTGCCCTGGGGCAGATACACAACCGCCAGTTGCCCATCCTCCTTCCTTGCCGTGGCCACGAAGCGATGTGGTTCGCCTTCGCCCGGCTGGTCCACCAGCAGTTCCGGCGCGGGACGCAACTGCCACCAGGGCAGGGAATCGAAGAATCGCCGTAGCATGGTCATGCTCCGCACGCCCGGTGTGTCCAGACCTTCCTGCCAGGGAGCTACGATGCCGATTGAGGCGTGCCCTTCGGACACCTCCGGCTCCTCCGCCCAGACCCAGATGGAGTTGTGGCCAAAAGACACACCCGCTGGGGGTGCAATCAGCAGACTCCAGTAGGCAGCACGGCGTACCTCAAAGTCGGTAAACCTCTTTTTGCTCTGATAAGCCGGGTGTGTCTCGTAGTTGGGCTCCAAACTCACAATCGGCAGGATTGGTTCTGTGCGCCAGTCGCGCGCGGGCGGTCCCATGACGAGCCACCGCAGATTGTCAGGAGAATCACCGTGCCCACTCTGATAGCCGATAAAGTCAAACCACGTCTCGTGTCGGAACTCGTCTCCAACCCACTGCTGGCCGCGGGGATGCATCGTGACCAGACGGTCGTGCCGCTGGCCGAACAGCGCATTGCCGATTCGCTTCCAGCGTTCCGAGCGTTCAGCGTGATAGTCACCGTCGCCACCCAGAATCCAGACCACCTGATACGCACCCCAACGGGCAACGAGGTAGCGAGCCAGGCGGATGGCATCCCCCTCCGATAGTGCCTGACCGGGGTCCTTCTCGCCAAAGGCCCAGAGCATCACCGGCGCAGCGACCAGTCCGTGCTCGTTGATGGCAGTAACCTTGGGGTCGAGGCGTTGGAAGAATCGAGGATGGAGGCGGATGCGCTCTGTGCCTGTGAACGACCTTTCCCCGTGGGGGCCTTGAGAGTAAGCTCGCCATTGGGTACTGACGAACTGTACCGCGGTGAAGCCTTGCTGCTGGCGAGTTTGCAGGTAGTGGCCCCAATCATCTTCCTTTGACCGTAGCACACCATTCCAGGCTGTATCACTCAGCCAGAAGAAGGGGGTACCGTCGGCGTGCACGAAGTAGTGGCGATTGTCCGAAAGGCGCAGGGAGCCACGTTGGTAGAGTGGGTTATCACCCGTGTAAGGTACGCAGCGGAAGCTGTCCCACTGGCCATGCAAACCCATATCGGAAGATTCCGAGCATTCGGACTTCCATTGCCATTCGCCCACCTCATCGGGGCAGAAGCGCACACGCCAGGTGCGTGCCCCATCCCAAAAGGCATCCACCGTGCATCGTCTACCCGAGGGCGCGGTCAAGTGCACCTGTACTGTCACGTCCCAGAATGGGTTCTCGTAATCGCGCGCGCTTTCCATCTTCGCTTCAAAGAGGGTCCATTGGGACACCTGTATCATCTAGCCCTTCCTCCTTTCCCCCTTTCCCCTCAATCCCCCGTCTGTCCCACCATCTCGATTGCCCCCACCGGACACACCTCCCTGCACAGCCCGCAACCTACGCATTTCTCCGCGATCACATGATACTCCGGCTCGGCCTCGATGCCGAAGTAGATGCACACCCGGCGGCAGAGATCACATCCGGTGCATGTCCCAGCATCAATCCCGGCCCGCAGGAGCCGCCGCCGGTCTATCTCCTCGAGCCCCAGCACCCGTTCCGCCGCCCGGCCCCGGAATTCGGCCGGGGAAGAGTACCCCTTCCGTTCCATCCACTCCCGGAGTCCGCGCAGGAGTTTGGGCACTATCTCGTAGCCCTGTAAGCAGACGGCGGAGCAGGCCTGCACCGTCGTCGCCCCAGCCAGAATGTACTTCACCAGGTCGCTTCCCTCCCAAACCCCACCGGAGCCGGATATGGGGATGCAGAGGTGAGGATAGGTGGTGGCGATCCAGCGCAGGCAATAGTAGATAGACCAGGGACCGCCGTGCCCGGCGTAGCCGCGGTGCATGATGGGCCTCTCGGCGTCGAGGTCAATGTCCACCCCGGAGAAGCGGTTGAACATCACCACCCCGTCGGCCCCCGCCCGCTCCAGGTCGAGCACGGTATGCAGGGGGTTGGTGTTCTGGGGCAGCAGCTTGGGGATGACCGGCAGTTGGCTCACCTCCCGCACTATGCTTGTTGCCTCGGTGAGCTCCTCCCCGCTCATCTGGTGCAGCCCGTGGGGGCAGGACTTGATCTCCACGGCGTCGGCTCCGGCCTGCTCAATCAGCCGGGCGTAGCGCACCCATCCCTCCTCGGTAACGCAATCGAGGGAGGCGATGACCGGGATTTCAACCCCTTCCTTGGCCCGTCGGATCTCCTCAGCGTACCGGAACTCATCGAAGGGGCTGCACTGCTCGTAGGAGTAGAAGGTGGTGGCCCAATAGCGGCCGATGCGCCGCTCGATCAACCTCATATGCGGGCTAGGATCACCTGAGCGGGGTATGGGGTTCTCGAAGAGCGATTTCATCACCACCGCCCCGGCGCCGGCGTCCTCAGCTCGCAGGACCAGCTCCGCCGTGCCGGTGATGCCGGCGGGGGCAATGATGAGGGGATTGCGAAGAGTGAGTCCCGCGTAGCGGGTTGTGAGATCAATCAAGCTCTTCTCCTCTCAAGGCTTCACATGTTTCAGCCACATCTCCATTCGAAGGAGGACTCTCTTACCGCCTTCTCTCCCAACAAACGGTGCGCATCCCTTTCCTCCATGAAGAGCTCAAGGCTCTCGAATCCCAAACGATGCCCTCGATCCTGCAAGACATGGATACCTTTCTCGCTCAACTCCCCTTCCGTCCAGGCCCTAACTGCGGCCGAGGGAGCTTTCCCTGTGAAGACTACGTACAGGACTTCTGAATCCATCTCCAAACGCAAAGGGACCCTTTGTATCCTCTTTAGCTCCTCGAAGGCCAATTGATTGAGGGGCCGTTCCCGCTCCCACTCCTGGCAGGCACTCACGTACCGGCCGATGGGCATGGCTAACCCGGCCACCAGCTTGTAATCGCCCTGTTCCAGGGCCTCGACCTCGTAGGCAATCCACTCCGGCTGACAGGGTATCGTCACCTGCACACAGGTCATGAAGGGTTTCAGGCCGAAGCGGTCATAGAAGTCGGGAACTCCTGGATAGACGGTAAAAGAGTCACATTCCAACTCTGCCGCCAACTCCAAAGCTGCTCTCATCAGCGCGCTGCCCAGGCCTCGGCCATGATGATCGCGGTGGACATAAATGACAGACAGGCTCAGATAGCGCCCCAGTGGTGGTGGCTCCTCGCTCAAGAAAAGCTCCGCCTCCCCCAGCACCTGTCCATCCAGCTCGGCCACCCGCGGATAATGTCCGGCCAGGAGCAGGCGGTTGAGATGGATGGCGCAGGTCTCCACGCTCATCCAGGGGCCGCCATTGCGCCACAACTGATACACTGATACAGGGAAAGGTCCTCACGGCGAGCAGGAATGGGCTTCCCTTCTGTTTCGTCTCTTTCTTCTTCGGGGAAGAAGAACCATCTCCTCACATTAGAACAATGGACCACAGTTACGGCCGCCACATCGTCCAACAGAGCCCGCCGGATCACAATCGTGATGCAACCTGCCCCTGTTTGATTCACCTCGATGCGCGTGAGGGTGCCCCGGTGTTCTCCGGCCTCAGTGCTGGGTCCTTCCGAAGAACTCCTCGTACAGTGCCGGGGCTGCCCTGTCCTCCTTTATCGCCCTGATCACCTCCGCCAATTTATGGGCCAGGTGCTGGAGGATGCGCTCCCCCTTCTCTGCTGTGGCCGGGCGCGCGTCGCCGGCGTAGTGGTCGGGGAAGTTGGCGTACCAACTGACCGGCGTCTCCATCCCCGGCAGGTGGTCCAGCCGTCCCACTCGCCTACCGGAGCCCTCATCAATCTGGTCCATCCTCACCAGCTCGGGGTGGATGGCCAAGATCAGGCTGGTTTCCATCTCCCCACCGTGATGGTCGAACTCCGATTCCATTACCTCCTTTGTTAGCTGGGCAAAGTTGGGGTCCTCCAGCATCCGAGGCAGGTAGACCATGTAGTCCTTGTGCTTCTCCAGCATGAGCTGGACGAAGAAGGGAGCCAGGTAACGGTTGCCGCCGTGGGAGGGCACGAAGATAATCTTTTTCAGCCCGTTGCGCCCGATCTCCTCGCAGACCGCCTCCAGCAGCTCCAACATCAGACGCCCACCGATGGCGATAGTGCCCGGCTGATGTTTGGCCTCCAGGATCTGGGTGAGGTAAAATGGTGGGAAGAGGATGGCCGATTCGATCTCAGCCGCGCGTCGGGCCACCTCCATCCCGATGAACAGGTCCGTCCCCATCGGCAGGTGATCGCCGTGCTTCTCAATGACGGCTAGCGGCAGTAGACAGACCCCCTGCGTCTCCTTCATCGCCGTGGCGAAATCAGGTGCGGTCAGGTCTTCCCATTGCATCTTTGCTACCTCCGTTCCAGCAACCTCCCGCAGACTCGGAGCCTGCGGGAGGTTTGCTGCTCGCCTATAGCACCACCACTTTGTGCTCTCTGGTTGCCTCGTAGAAAGCCAGACATACGGCCAGGTTGGTGCGGTTGTTCTCCACGGGGGAGATGGGGTCCTTCCCCTCCTCCAGGCACTCCAAGAGGTGATCAATGACCGTGAAGGGGCCGCGCGGGGGCAGGTCGCGCTCAACCCAACTCTCGCCCTCGATGCCCAGGAGGAGTAGCTTGCGCATGCGCGGGTCAATGTGGATCACTCCCTTGGTGCCCACGATCTCGGTCAGCACGCCGCCACCGCTAGGAGGCGAGGCCCAGGTATCCTCAACCGTGGCGATCTGCCCACCCTCGAAGCGCAGAAGCGCCCGGCCCCAATCCTCCAGTCCCAAGTCCTTGTGCACCAGGTTCCCCATCTCGCCGGAGATGCGGACCACCTCGCCGCCGAAGAGATACCGCAGCGTGTCAATCTGATATATGGCGTGGTCAATCCAGGCCCCGCCAGGCGCTCGCTGAGGGTCAACCCACCAGGAGTAGCCCTCCCGCTGGTTCCGCCAGGGCATGGGGAGCCCACCCAGCAGGGACATGGTGGCCGTGAGTGGTGTGCCGATCCGTCCCTCCTCAATCCATCGCTTGAATGAGCGGTTGGGCTCGCTCAGGCGGCCGGAGCCGTCCAAGGCCATGAAAAGCACGCCGCTCGACCGCACGGCCTTGACGATGGCATCCGCCTGGGTCAGGGTCATGGCCATGGGCTTGCCGCTTAGGATGTGCTTGCCTGCCTCCGCTGCGGCGATGGAGATTTCGGCGATCAGCTCGCTGCTGGCCAGATTGACCACAATCTGTACGTCGTTGCGTTCGACCACCTCGCGCCAATTGTCGGCAGTTGCCACATCGCCGGCCGTGCTGGCCGCGTCGGCCAGCCTCGCCGGGTCCGTGTGGGCGATGGCCACCACCTGTGTCCGCTCGTTGGCCAGCGCGTTCTGGATGGTGGGGAAGGCCGCGTACCAGTGATCAATGGCCGCGAATCCGACACCGATCTTTGTCATGGTATTTGCTCCTTTCTTCGAGTATTGGCAATTCATCCTATTTGGTCTATACTGTTGGCACATACTAGAAGGAGATGCGCGATGGCCAAAGCACAGACCGTGCAGCGGGTGATGTTCACCATCCCCCCTGAGCTGCTCCAGCGAGTGGAGGATGCCAGGCGGAAACTGGACCTCAGCCGTAGCGAACTGATCCGCCAGGCGCTTACAGCCTACCTGGAGGAGCAGGAGCGGCGCGAACTGCGTGAGCTTCTCTGGGAAGGGTACATCGTCAACGCCAAGTCCAGCCTGCGGCTAGCGGAGGAATTCTACAGCGCCGAGCAGGAGGCCTGGGATATGCATGCTCCGTGGAGGGAGAAAGGGGCGTGAATCATTGGCCCCGACGCGGTGACATCTACTACGCCAACTTGGACCCCGTGGCAGGGCACGAACAGGCTGGTGGACGTCCCGTGCTCATCATTCAGAACGACATCGGCAACCGCTATGCCCCCACAGTGATCATCGCTGCCCTCTCCTCCTCGCTCCCCGAGAAACGATATCCGACTTCAGCGCGCCTATCGGCTGGAACAAGTGGCCTGACAAGGGACTCCGACGTGCGCCTTGACCAGCTTCGGACCATTGATAAGCGGCGCTTGCTAAACTACATCGGCCATTTCGACATCGAAATCATGCGCCACGTGGACGTGGCCATCGAGATCAGCCCGGGGCTGAGGCCGCTGTAACGATGTAGATCAGCACTCAAAGTCCACGATGGCGCCACCCTCCGCTCCTAACCCCTCACAGCAAGAGCAGGGACAACGAGCATTGCCCGCTGTCCCTGCTCCCATAAACCAAGCCAACCTGGAGCTACTTCTCCTCTTCGGCCTTGATCCGCTGCAAGGTCTCCTCGACGTTGGCGTCCAGGACCTGCATGGCCTCCTCGGCCGTCATGTCGGCGTCAAGCCAGAAGAGGTCCAGGGCGCTCGACCAGGCCTGCGAGAACTCGTCATAGCGGACGATGAGGTGGTTGGAGGACTGGAGACCATATTTCAGGCCTCCCATGAAGGACTCCTCCGCCTCCTCCGGTGTCATGCAGGGCTCGTACTGCTTGAAGTAGTCCTCCAGCAGCGAGCGACGGACCGGTGGGGTCTTGGTGGACTCCATGTAGGCTCGGCTGGCCTCGATACTGGTCAGATACTTGACGAAGGTCCAGGCCACCTCCCGTTCGTCGTCAGGTAGGCCAGCGGTGATGACCCAGGGGTCGGTGAAGACAGTGGCTCGTGGGCCCTTCCAGGTGGGATCGCCGTAGGGCACCGCCGCCGCACCCCAGCAGAACTCCTCCATCAGGTCTACATATTCCCAGTGCCCCCAGCCGCCCATGATCTCCATGGCCGTGGTGCCGCTCTGGAATGCTCCGCCCAGAGCCCAAAGGGCGTCATCCAACGTGGCATCGGGCTGGACCTTGTGCTTGTAGATCAGGTCGTGGAGGGCCTGATATCCCTGGGTCACGCGCGGGTCCTCGGCGTATATCTCACCGGCGAAGCCCGTCTCGAAGGCATCGTCAGGCCAGACATTCTTGCCGAATATCAGACCCACCATCTCCTGTCCGCCGCCATCCCAGGGCCGATAGATCATGCCATACTGAGCCCTGGTGGGATCGGCGTAGTCCTTGGTCAGCTTCTTGGCCTTCTCCACCATCGTGTCCCAGGTCCAGGAGGTATCATCCCAGTCGGTGGGCGGATACTCCACCCCGGCCTCGTCGAAGAGTTTCTTATTGTAGTAGAGATAGGTGCCGGTGCTGAGCAGCGGAATGCCATACTGCTTGCCCCCCACCTGGTAGGTGGCCCAGTTCTCGGGAACGAAGTCTCCCACGTCGAAGCTGTCCCGTTCGATCAGTGGGGTCAGGTCCTCGATCAGCCCCCGGTAGCGGTCGCTGGCGAAGCCGTCACCACCCCAGTTGGTGGACCACACGTGCAGCGGCTGCTGGGCAGCAATCATCGCCTCCCGCTTCACCGCGATGTCATCCTGGTCAATGATCAGGATCTTGAGCTTGATGTTGGGGTAGCGGGCCTCAAAGGCGGGCTTCACCACCTCCTGCTCCCACTTGTTCTCCCAGGGACTGGTGCGGCACATCCACACCAGCTCGTAGGTCTTCTCGGGAGCGGGGGTCGGGGTAACAACCACCTCTACTTTCTTCTCAACCTCGACCTCCTTCTCCACGATCTTCTCGACCGGGACCTCCTTGATCACCTCCTTCTCGACGATCACCTCTTTCTCGACCGGGACTTCCTTGATCACCTCCTTCTCGATGACCACCGGCGTCGCCGGCGCGCAGGCAGCGAAGAGCAGGCCCAGAGCGGCGAGAACCGCCACCAATACGAACAGTTTGGTCTTCATCGTCTCTCTCCCTCCTTAGACTAGTTAGTCATTTTGGTAGGATCAGCCGGGTGGGGCCGATAGCCCCACAACCAAATGTTCAAATCCTCCTCTCATCACCTCCTTTCCACGATCAATCAAGTAGTCCTTGGTCCTCCGTCTTTAGTCCTTTGTCCTTTGTCCTGCTGCTAGGGACCGCAGACTGAGAATCGTCAGCCCTTGACACCGGTGATGACGATGCCCTGGATGAAGTAGCGCTGGGTGAAGAAGAAGATAATCACACAGGGCAGGACCGTCACCAGTGAGGCAGCCATCAGCCAATGGAAGGGCGTGCCGGCGAAGGGGGCCCGGAACATGGACAGCCCCAGCGACAGGGGGAACTTCTCATTACTGTCAATGTACAGGAGCGGCCCCATGAACCAGTTCCAATGCCACATGAAAGCCATGATGGACACTGCCCCCAGCGCCGGTTTGGACAAAGGCAGAATGATCCGCCACCAGATGCCAAAGGGGTTGCAGCCATCTATTTTGGCCGACTCATCCATCTCCCGGGGCAGGGTCATGTAGAACTGGCGGAGCAGAAAGATCACGTAGGCGCTGCCGAAGAAAGCGGGCACAATGAGCGGCTTGTAGCTGTCCCCCCAGCGCAAGTACTTGACGAAGAGGATGTACTGGGGGATAATCGTCACCTGCGAGGGCAGCATCATTGTCGCCAGCACTATCACAAACAGCAGGTCACGGATGGGAGCCCGCAGGCGGGCAAACCCATAGGCAATGAAAGAGCAGGAAATGAGTTCCCCTATCATCGCCGAGCCGGCAAAGAAGATGGTGTTTCGAATAAAGACATGGAAGGGGTTGAAGGTCAGTGCATCTACATAGTTATGCCACTGGGGCTGGGGCGGAATCCACTGCGGCGGCATCTTGTACACCCCAAACTTGGTCTTGAGAGATGTGGATACCATCCAGGCCACGGGGAAGAGGATGACCAACGACCCAACAGAGACGATGATGGTAGATATGGTGGTCAACATCCGCTGTCGGAAGCTGTGACTGGAGAGCAATCTCCTTGTCCTCTCCCAGAATGAATCCACAGTCACCCTCCAGATGGCTGCTCGCTTTGTCAGTTCCGCCATTAAGAACCCCCCTCGTGTAAAGATGACGAATCAACCCCCTGCTATCCCCCCTCTGGAGCCTCGTAATAGACCACCCTACGGGCGGCCCGCAGGGAAAGCAGGGTGAGAGCCAGGATGATCCAGAACAGAATCCAGGCCATGGCTGAGGCATAGCCCATCCGATAGCGCCGGAAGGCGCTCAAAAAGATGTAGAGGACGTAGAACATGGAGGCGTAATTGGGGCCGCCCCGACCTCCAGATATGATGTAAGCCGGAGTGAAGACCTGGAAGGAGCCGATGACGCCCGTGATGAAGGTGAAAAGGATCACCGGGGAGATCATAGGCAAGGTGACATTCCGGAACCTCTGCAAGGCGTTGGCCCCATCAATGGTGGCTGCGTCATAGAGGGCTGTGGGCACGCCCTGCAAAGCTGCCAGGTAGATGATCATCGGCCCCCCCAGTCCCCAGAGGCTCATGAGCACAAAGCTGGGGATCACCCACTTCTGGTCGAAGAACCACAGCGGCCCCTGGATTCCCAGGGGGATAAGCCCCCTGGGGCCTACCAGTACACCGATGATATAGTTCAGCACACCGAACCTGGGGTTAAGGATCCAGGACCAGAGGAGGGCTACCGGCACACCGCTGATGACCGAGGGCAGATAGTAGATGGTCCGGAAAACGGAAAGCGCGGGGACCTTCTGATTTAGCAGCACAGCCAGTCCCAGTGAAGCTGCAATACCCACCGGCACGCTGAGGAAGGTATAATAGGCTGACACCTGCAGGGATTTCCAGAAAATCTTATCGACGCTGAACAACCTGGTGTAATTGCCCAGACCGACGAACTCAGGCGCAGCGCGAATACTGTACCTAAAGGTACTGAGAACGAGAGAGGCTATGATGGGGCCAACGGTGAAAAAGATTAGGCCCAGCAGCCAGGGGGAAATGAAGAAATAGAGCCACAGTGCCTCACGGCGGGCTACTTTCCCCCGTGGAATTATCCAGGTCCATAGTGCTGACATTCTTGCTCCTTTCATGATTCTGCTGAAATTTGTCGTTCCAGGCATGCCTACTTCGTGCCTGGAACGGGTTAAACGGAGCCCGGTGGCCGGCCATCTGGCTCTGAGCCGTTGCATGAGCTGTCTGAAGAGCACACTGAT
>Ga0114930_10000644_pt1 | contig 36085 bp, 37 predicted proteins | sample AnhtaG_FD_87300 | JGI IMG/M metagenome (GOLD analysis project Ga0114930, IMG submission 87300) | Deep subsurface microbial communities from Anholt, Denmark to uncover new lineages of life (NeLLi) - Anholt_01485 metaG | ecosystem: Environmental > Aquatic > Marine > Oceanic > Sediment | place... | reverse complement strand
TCACGGCTGGACGCGCTGAGCAGGCACGGCAGTTGCTCTCGAAGGTCATTGAACTCGATCCCGACAACGAAAAGGCCTGGCTGTGGATGAGCGGTGTCGTGACCGATGAGGAGAGAGTCGCATATCTGAAGGAAGTCCTTGCCGTCAACCCGCACAAGGAGTATGCACGTCTCGGATTGAAGGCGTTGCTTGCGGAACCCTCAGCCACGGATCAAGAAACGCCTGACGCCTCAGTCGAGCTTGTGCCCTGTGCTTCGGGCTGAGCCTATTGGCTTTGGTCACGTGTGCGGTATGTGGCGTCGCGGTTGCGCTAAGTGGCACGCTCGTAGTGACAGGTCCCTTCCAGGCGGAGCCAACCGCTATGGCACCGAAGGTTGGCACTCAGACCGCCATGGCTACAGCAACCGCCGCTCCGTCTCCCGTGTTCACTTTTCCTCCCACGTTTACGCCGTCTCCTATGAACACCCCTGTACCTACCAAAAGTTTGGTGGTACCCGATGACCGAATACCAGGCTTTCCGATCATCAACGAGGGCGCGTACGAGGAAATCGAGGCCAGAGTGCGTGACCTGAGGGATCTTGAGTCGCTCCGGGAGATCCAAAGACTGACCTTTACTCGCTACAGTCTCGAGGAGTATCTCTCTGCTCTCTATGAAGAGGAGGAGTACGTGCGGGAGATGGAGGTCAGTGAGAGGATGTATGTTGGTCCTGGGCCTGATAGATGAGGACTATGATCTCCTGCAGGCGCAGATCGAGTCACAGCGGAAGGGATTGGCGGGTCTGTATGACTGTCAGCGGGAAGAGATCTATCTTGTCCTCGATCGGTATACAAGTGATCTGTGGCTGGAAGTCACCTTCGCTCATGAGTTCACCCACGCCCTTCAGGATCAGCACTTCGACCTCGACTCGCTTCTCGAGCAGGCTGCGACCACGGATTCCCGATTGGCGCTTCAAGCCCTGATTGAAGGAGATGCCACGCTGGTGACGGTGGAGTATGCCCTCCAGCATCTCTTCGAGATGGACCTCGACCGTGCTGACCTTTTGGACGCGATCCAAGAGGTCGAACAAGGGGAGTATCAGGACGCGCCTGGGGTGGTTCGGGAGACCGCGTGGTTCCCGTACAGCCAGGGTGTCGTCTTCGCCGCCGCCCTCGTGGACGACGGCGGGTGGGCTCAACTGAATCAGGCTTTTGCTGCACCGCCTCAGACCACCGAACAGATTATGCATCCCGACAAGTACCTTGCTGGAGAGGTGGCGAACATCCCAGACCTGGGAGACTTGCTCGGTGTCGTGGGACCCGGCTGGTTGGAATTGAGGAGTGATGTCTTCGGCGAGCTATTCATCCGCGTCTATCTCGAGAGAGAGCTGGACCCCGAGGAAGCTCTCATGGCTGGCGAAGGATGGGATGGAGATCGGGCCCTACTTCTCGAGAACCAGGAACAGGACAGCTACATACTGGTGCTTCAGACGATGTGGGACAGCGCAGCCAATGCAGAGGAGTTTTTCTCTTTCTATCGGACCTTCATGGAACGGGCGGGGGACAGTTCTCGGGCCATTGACGGACCCCAGTCCAAGACGTGGTGGAGTGAAGACCAGGTGACATACCTCGGCCAGCGGGACCGAGAAGTGCTAATTGTGCTGACCCGGGACGAGGAGACCCTTGATCTTGCACTGACCGAGTTCCCGGCCTTCCAGTGAGGGGAAGCGGCACCGGTGCCCATTATTGATGCCCCACGACTCTCAGAGCATGTGAAAGCGCTGGGGACTGCCCCGCTGGGTGTGGCCGTGCCTGCCTCCGCCCCTCTCGACTGTGGACCCCAGCGCACGATCTAGTCGGCTGCACTGACCACAATCTCCCCGAACACCTCATCTTGGTCGACCGTGACGATTCGCCGTTTGATCAGTTGGAGCAAGGCGAGGAAGGTCACGATGATCTCGGTGCGGGAGGCAGCGCGAGCCAGCAGTTGATTGAAGCTGAGGCGCCCTCGTTTGACTACGATTTCCTCGAGTTGAGCGATCTTCTCTGGAAGAGAGACGTAGTAGGGAGTGACAACGTCGTCCACGGAAGGCATGGATTGAGCCAACAGTGCCTGTCGGACCGCTTCCACTAGGCTCTCCAGGGTGACGCCCTCCAGATGGAAGCTCCTCTCCAGTTCAGGCACGGGAAAGAGACGAGCGTATGCTCTGAGCCCCTGATCCTCTCTGGCCTTCAGTTCCTCAGCTACAGCTTTGAATCTGCGGTATTCGATCAGTTGTCTCACCAACTCATCGCCCACATCTTCCTCTTCCTGGGCCTCCTCGGGAGGTAGCTGGGGAAGAAGCATGCGGGACTTGATGAGCAGGAGTCTTGCCGCGACGGTCAAGAAGTCGGCCAGCTTCTCAGACTCTAGCTTCTCCAGGCGACTTATGTGGTCCAGGTACTGGTCCGTCACCGCAGCCAGAGAAACCTTGGTGACATCCAGTTCCCTCTTTTCGATCAGATGCAATAGAAGGTCGAGGGGACCCTCGAAGATGGGTAATGCCACGCTGTACGCTGTTGCCATGTCAAACCATCCTTGGAGCACCTGTCCCGATGTTGTCCTTCGGACAAGCGCCTATTTGCCTTCATCACGCAGGGTATCCCTGGGGATGTTGAGTCGTTTGCCGCTCTGAGATGCGGTGCACATCCTCTGTGGCAGGCGAAGGTCACGGTCAGGGCGGTCCCGTGAAGATGGCAGCAGCTATTATACGACGGCTTGGTGCTCTTGTCCAGACCAAGCACCAGTTCTCTTGACGTAGCGTCAGAGGATGTGCAAGAGAGTTCGCCAAAGCAGGGAGCAGGTCGCAAGTCCCTCCCTGAACCCCACTACCTGAAGTTCCACAAGGACCTGCCCCGCTGCACATTGCACTTCGACTCAGCGCGGCACCCCGCCCAAGCTTGGCGCCCTCCCTGGGGGGCGCAGGTGGGTTGACGTTCCCGTCGCAGCATGACCACGTTGCCCTTTCTCAACAGCCTATTTGACGTGCTTGGTAGTCGGGAACCCACGGCATCTGTCCCACAAACCTAGGCGAACTCCGTAGCCGCATGTCATGCCGTGCAGCTAGGCCAACGTAGCTGTTCATAGGAGAGCGCTAGCCATACATTCGGCCTGAAGCGAAGATTGTCAGCCCTTGCTGGTGCCACTATGGTTCCCACACGCCTCGGAAACCTAGAAGATCTTCCTCAACACCCTCACTCTCAGTCATTTGAACTGTGTGTGCAGTCGTGATAGAATCATGTCGTCGTGGGCACTCGGTCGTGCAGCGGCCGTCGCATTAGTGTTCCAAAGGCCCTTCGCGGCATGTCCACCTTGGCTCACGACGTGTTCGCAGATGCTCCATCTGCCAAGCCTGCCGTCCCGCACGGACCTGGGGGGTAGGCTGAGGCTCGAGCCAATCCCCTGAAGCATGGCTCGGAGACCCGGCAAATGCGACGCGTTGAGAATCAGAGTGCTAGGTGCCGCAGGGCTGTCTACCACCATTGTCCGTTGGCAGCGGGCATTTTGGCCTTCAGTCGGCCTCGGATAGACAGTCTGCCACTCTCCTCGCAGAGATTCGTCCGATTTGATGGGCCGGACCGTTGTTGGCTGGTCGGTGTTTCGACCGCTGGAGGACCAAGAGCGGCGAAGGGCGCAGCGAGAAGCCGCGGGACTCACGCGACGGGTGCTGCTGAGAGGAGGGCGGCGATCACGTGTCCTGAGGAAGACCCCAGGCAGTGTCAGCGGCAGCTTGCCATAGTCCGGGTCTTGTTTGAACGGAGGGCCGGGACATCACGAGGAATGGGAGTTGGGAGAAGGCCCAGGGGCTTCTGGCACTATCGCCACTTTTGTGAAGATCGACACGACGGCCAGTTCAGGGTTGCCCTCGACGGGCCGACGTCGGCGGCCTGTCTGGCCACATGCGGACTGTGGCAGGAGCCTTCACGGTGGAGAGGGTTTTCCCCGTGGAGCAGCTGACCAATGGACTCTCTAGGGTGGAGGGTTTGGAGGCCGGAAAAGTTGCCCAGAGCGGAAGCCTGACTGGAGATGGTCAGCTCGAGCTCGGTGACTGGGTGGAGGTGGAGATAGTCTGCATCGGCAGACTGGCAAACATGGTCTCAAGGGCGCAAGGCGCTTTCTTGGGCTATCATCCTATGATATACTATGAGGCGGAGGGAGAGAGGAATGAGGCAGTTCGTCACCATTGCTGACCTCAGTGCAGACGAGATCTGGAGGCTCCTGGAGCTAGCCAGGAATCTGAAGGATGATTGGAGGCACGGCGGGAACAATCCTGTCCTTGCGGGCAAGGCCTTGGGGATGATCTTCCAGAAGCCCTCCTTGCGTACGCGCGTTTCCTTCGAGGTGGGCATGCTGCATCTGGGAGGGCAAGCTCTGTATCTCTCACCAGAGGAGATCCAGCTGGGTCAACGTGAGAGCGTGGCAGATGCGGCACGTGTGTTGAGCAGATATGTCGATGGTATTGTGGCTCGCGTCTTCGCACATGCTGACGTGGAGGAGTTAGCCGTTCACGCATCGGTGCCGGTGATCAACGGGCTCTCTGACTTCGTCCATCCGTGTCAGGCTCTGAGCGATCTGTTCACCATCTACGAGAGACGGGGCGCCTTGCAGGGATTGAAGCTGGCCTACGTGGGCGATGGTAACAACGTGGCCCATTCACTTCTTTTCGCAGCCAGCAAGGTGGGCATGGAGATACGTGTCGCGAGCCCTTCAGGGTGTGAGCCACGTGGTGACGTAGTGAGCCGGGCGCAGGCGTTTGCGCAGGAGACGGGGGGCAAGGCGATCGTGGGCACGGATGCTCGTTCCGCGGTCTCTGGAGCAGACGTCGTCTACACCGACGTGTGGACCAGTATGGGGCAGGAGGGAGAACGAACCGGGCGCATGCCGCTTCTCCGTCCGTACCAGGTCAACGCCGAATTGGTGGCCTTGGCTGCTCCAGATGCGATGGTCATGCATTGCCTGCCCGCTCACCGGGGAGAGGAGATCACGGACGAAGTGATAGACGGGGGGCAATCGATAGTATACGATCAAGCCGAGAACAGGATGCACTTGCAGAAAGCGTTACTGCTCACGCTGATGGGGGATTGAGTACGTTCACTCACCACTCGTGTTGATGCTGAATGAGTTGGGTTGTGGTTCTTGGGTACCGGGCAGCAGGGTTGGTTGACGAGCTATGGCAGGGGATCGTGACCTATTTGACAGAGCCGTGGAGAAAGCACACAGCCATGCCTGGGACAAGCAATGGATGAAAGCCATTGAGCAGTACAGGCTGGCTACTGCTGAATTCCCAGACGATGCAACGGCTTGGAGCGGCTTGGCCTTCGCCTATTTGCAGGCAGAGAGGCTGCGGGAGGCTTTGAGGGAGTATAGGAAGGTCTCCGAGCTGACTCCGGATGATCCGTCGCCTGTCATGAAGAGAGCGCAGATTCTAGAGCGCTTGGGACGGATTACGGATGCAGGACATGCTTGGACGCACTTGGCTGAACTGTACGAAAAGCAGAGGGTCTTGTCACAGGCAGCCGACGCCTGGCGGGAAGTTGTCCGGCTCCAACCAGCATACAAGGAGGCTCGCAGAAGGCTGGCGGAGGCATGTGAGTTGCAGTCCAATACGGCTGTTGCCGTGGAGGAGTACCTCGCTCTAGCGCGGATGAGCCACGAGGATGGCGAGCGTGCACAGGCGGTGGCGTACTGCAAGAAGGTCCTGTCGCTGGACCGAGGGAATGCCACGGCTCGCGCCCTTCTGGAGCGCTTGATCGCAGACGGGGACGTAGGGGTCCTTGAGCCGTCCCTTCTTGTGCCAGGTGAAGAGCTTGGTCCTGTCGACTTGGCGGTTCAAGACGCCTTGAGTAGTCTGGCAGAGGCTGTGCTGGGAGAGGAGGAGTTGGTGCAGCACCCCGAAGAGCCTCACGAAGGGCCAGCCGAGTTGCAGGGTCTTGCGTCAGGGAGCCACGCGGGGATCACCGCCGTTCTGGGTAAGGCTATTGATTTCCATTCCCAGGGAATGATACAAGAGGCTGTAGGCTACTATGAGCAAGCTCTGGAAATGGGAGCGGGACGCGTTGACGTGGTTTTCAATCTGGGCGTTCTCTACAAGGAGGCTCTGCGCTTTAGCGACGCGATAGATCTTCTGGGTAGATCGCTTGAGGTCCCCGAGTACTCTCTGGCGAGCAACTTTGCCTTGGGTGAGTGTCACTGGGCGGAGGGCCGGATTGGCCAGGCTCTGGGCCATTTCCTCGAGGCCCTCAAGATCATAGACCTAGACATGATGAGCCAGGACTGGGCTGATGATATCGATCCGCTATACCGAGACCTTGCCAATAGCTATCGAGACCAGGCGAACAGGCGGAAGGCTGAAGTCTTGGTCAATTCGTTGAGGGACTTCCTCAGCGGACACGGCTGGAAGGCCAAGGTTCTGGAGGCACGACGGAAGCTTGATAATCTGGCTGATGGCGGCATCGTTTCTATCCTTCCGGAGTTCCTAGAGGTACCTGGTGGTGAGCAAGTGCTCGACATCATGGCGAGGAGCTGGGAGTACTTGAGAAATGATATGCCCTTCACAGCCTTGGAGGAGTGCTACAGGGCTGTAGAGATGGCTCCCACATACCTGCCGCTTCACCTCAGGATCGCGGAGACTTTCGCACACCAGGGCAAGGTGGAGGAAGCGGTGAGCAAGTACGCCGCGGTGGCCGACTCCTACCTGATGCGTGATAGTCCTCACCAGGCCATGGCGGTCTACGGGCGGGCGCTGCTTGTGGCGCCGATGAGCGTATCTATCAGGGAAAAGCTGATCACTCTGTTGATAGAGCACGATCAAGTTGATCGCGCTCTGGGCGAGTACTTGGCTTTGGGCGAGAGCTATTACCGATTGGCTCGCGTGGACAGGGCCTTGGAGAAGTACGAGGACGCCCTGCCGTTGGTTCGCCGAACCGCAACTCCGGCGGATTGGGAGGTCAAGATACTGCATCGCATGGCTGATCTCCAGCTTCAGCGTGTGCACTGGAAGGGAGCGGTAGCTCTCTATGAGAAGATCAGAGAACTGGCACCGACCGACGAAGAGGCCCGGCTGCGCCTGGTGGAGCTGCACTATAAGCTGGGCCAGGAGGATGTTGCCCTGAGGGAATTGGATAGCTTGATCGTCCATCTCGGGAAGCAGAGAGAATTCCAGAAGATCATCAAGGCCCTGCGAGAATTAGTAGATTCCAACCCTCAGGACATTCCCCTCCGATCACGTCTGAGTGGGTTGTACATAGAACTTGGAATGAAACAGGAAGCCATTGGCGAACTAGACACGCTGGGGGAGCTCCAGTTGGAGGTCGGCCGTAGGAGGGACGCGGCGGAAACGCTTCGGACCATAATATCTTTGGAGCCAAAGGAAAAGGAGGGATATACGCAACTCCTACGGGAGATGGGTGAGTATTGAGTGGTGGCGCAGGCAACAGGCTGACCTACCGGGGTGCCAGTGAGGGACTGAGAGGGTAGATGTGTCGGACATTCTGTGGGTTCTTTCACATTCCCAACTGAGAGATCTTGTTGACATACTCCTAGTGACGATGATGTTCTGGGGCCTGTTCTACTTGGTGAAGGGTACCAGGGCTGTCCCCTTGATGCGGGGGATTCTCGTCCTCGTCATCGCGGTCGTACTCGCCAGCAACTTCCTCTCTCTCTCCGCCTTCAGCTGGTTGATTCGCAATACGCTTCCAGCGCTCCTTGTGGCGGTGCCGGTCATCTTCCAGCCTGAACTTCGGAGGGCCTTGGAACGCCTCGGTCGGGGGGGAGGGTTGATCAGCTTTTCCTCGACGGAGACCACAGCGATGGAGGTCAGCCGTCATATTGCGCGAGCGTCCCGGCTTCTTGCTGATAGGAGGCATGGAGCACTGATCGTCGTGGAGCGTGAAACGGGCCTGCAGGAGTATGTGGACACCGGCGTCCCAATAGATGGTGAAGTGACATCCGAGCTTCTCTTGACCATCTTTCAACCTAACACGGTACTGCACGACGGCGCAGCCATCATTCGAGGCGATAAGATTGCGGCGGCGGCCTGCATCTTGCCCCTGGCTGAGACCAGCCGTGTCAGGCGCGGACTAGGGCTCCGGCACAGGGCAGCTGTTGGGATCACGGAACAGAGCGACGCCATGGCCATGGTAGTCTCTGAGGAAAACGGAGTCATCTCCGTGGCCAGACACGGTCGTCTGGTACGTGATCTCGATGAATCGCGGTTGCGCGAGATGCTGCGGTCCTCCTACAAGCGCCAGCTGAGCGGGCAGGTGCACCGGAAGTGAATTCACGACACTCTTCATCTCTACAGAGCCCACGAAGCCTCCTCGAACGCGCTCGGGCGGGTGTGGCAGGTGTTCTAGGTGGCAACGTGGCCTCGTTGATCATGGCAATCATCCTGGCCATCATGGTGTGGATCGCGGCCACAATCCAGGAAAACCCTTTTGCTGAAGGCTTCCTTCCGGAAGAGGTCCCTGTGGAGGTGATCAACCGAGGAGAGGGACTGGTGATCGTAGGTGGCGGCGACCAAAGCGTGAGGATCAAGGTGCGAGCACCAGAGTCTGTCTGGGGGGGCCTGCGGGCCTCCAGTTTTCATGCCTATGTGGATTTGGAGGGCCTGGATGTGGGTTTGCACGAGGTCCCGATACAGGTAGAACAGGCGGGTAGTTTGGTAAGGATCTTGGAGATCTCTCCCACCTTGCTCACCGTTCGGCTGGACCGAGGGGCAGAGAAGGAGGTTGAGGTTCGAGCGAGCATCTACGGGGAGCCGCCGCAGGGGTTCTACCAAGGACCTTTAGAGATCAGCCCTCACAGCGTGATGGTAAGGGGGCCAGGGAGCCTGGTGGATCAGGTTGTGGAAGTCACTGGAGAGGTGTACCTGAGGGGGGAAAAAGATACTTTCGAGCGTGACGTCGCTATCACTCCGAGGGATGAGGTCGGGAACGTCGTGGCAGGGCTGGAGGTGGATCCGCAATCAGTGACGGTGTCTGTCCCCATAGAGCATAGAGTAGGTTTTCGAGAGCTCTCTGTCAAAACCGTGACACAGGGAACACCAGCGCCAGGCTATTGGATAAGTAGTATTAGTGCTAATCCTCCGACGGTGACCGTGATGGGAGATCCTCCCACAGTGGTAGAGATACCTGGGTATTTGGAGACCTATCCCGTCGATGTGGAAGGCGCCCGAGCAGATATCTCAGAAAGAGTGGGAATAGTCTTCCCGGAAGGCGTATCGCCGTCAGAGGAGGTCAGGACCGTACAAGCCCTTATAGGGATATCCCCAGTGCTAGGAGGTCAGACTGTGCAACTCACCCCTGTGCTACAGGGCCTGGGCAGAGGTTTGGAGGGTGCTTTCTCTCCCGACACGGTCGGAGTCATCCTCTCAGGACCTCTATCTGACCTTGAGGCTCTGGAGGCAGGAGACGTGCGCGTTGTGGTGGATGTCTCTGATTACGGACCAGGCACACACTTCGTGCCGCTTGCGGTCGATAAGCCGGAATCACTGGACGTGCAGGCCATCATTCCCGACCATCTCGAGGTAGTGATACGGGAATCATGACTAAGCCAGTAGTGACCCTGGTGGGTCGTCCCAACGTTGGCAAATCAACCCTCTTCAACCGCCTGATAGAGGAGCGCCTGGCCATTGTCGAGGACGTGCCTGGAACCACGCGAGACCGGATCTATGCCGACGCCCGATGGGGCGGCCTCACTCTCACCTTCGTAGACACAGGCGGACTGCTTCCAGACTCTAACGGTGATCTCATGGCTTCGGTGCGGGATCAGGTGGAGATCGCCATCGCCGAGGCCGAGGTCATCGTTTTCTTGGTGGATGCGAAGGAAGGATTGACTGCGACTGACCTAGACATCGCGGCGCTCTTGCGGCGCTGCAACAAACCGGTGATCTTGGCGGCCAACAAGGCGGACAACGAGAGCCGTCGCCAAGCGGCAGTCGAGTTCTACGAACTGGGTCTAGGCGACCCGTACCCCATTTCGGCTCTGCATGGTACCGGCACAGGAGATCTCCTGGATGCTATCCTGGACGTCGTTCCGCCGGAGCAACCAGAGGAAGAGGCAGAGGGCGTTAGGATTGCCATAGTGGGTCGGCCCAATGTAGGGAAATCCTTGCTTCTCAACACGATCCTGGGGGAAGATCGCATGATCGTGAGCGACAAGCCCGGTACTACGAGAGACGCCGTGGACAGTCTCGTGGAGTGGGACGGTCAGCCAGTAACACTGATAGACACAGCGGGGATCAGGCGGCGGGGTCGGATCGAGCCCGGCGTCGAGCGCTACAGCGTCATCCGGGCCTTGAGGGCGATACAGCGCTCCGATGTCGTTCTACTGCTCATCGATGCTGTGGATGGAATCACAGCACAAGATGCTCACATCGCTGGCTATGTCGTGGAAGAAGCAAGGGGTGTCGTCATCGTGGTGAACAAGTGGGACCTGATCGAGAAGGATTCCCACACTATGGATGCCTACACAGGAGAGATCAGACAGGCGCTGAAGTTCATCTCCTATGCTCCATTGGTGTTTGTCTCCGCCCTGACAGGACAGCGCGTAGGCAGGGCCTTGGATGTTGCTCTGAGGGTTCAAGAAGCGAGGTCGCATCGCGCACCCACCGGCCAATTGAACAGAATCCTGCGAGATGCGGCACTGTCGCACTCTCCACCTTCCAAGAGAGGCAAGCGATTGAAGATCTATTACGCGACTCAGGCAGGGACCGCTCCGCCTTCTTTTGTCTTTTTCGTGAACGATCCCCAACTCGTGCACTTCTCCTATCGCCGATATCTGAAGAACAAGTTGCGAGAGGCTTTCGGGTTCGAGGGGTCACCGTTGAGGCTCTCATTCCGGAAGCGGGGATAGGAGATGGGTGCCGCGAGGAAGGACGGCGACTCCGCTATCCGAGAGCCAGTATCTGTCGAGCGATAACCAGTCTCTGAATCTCGGAGGTTCCTTCGCCGATCTGAGTGAGTCGGTTGTCGCGGTAGAAGCGCTCCACGGGATAGTCTTTTGTGTAGCCGTACCCCGCGTGTATCTGCATGGCGTTGAAACAGGCTAGTTCAGCAGCCTCCGAAGCGAAGAGCTTACCCATCGCTCCTTCCTTGGTGAACTTCTCGCCCTGATCTTCCAGGTAGGCGGCTTTGTACACCATCAAGCGTGCAGCCTCCAATCTGGTCGCTCCGTCCGCTATCATCCACTGGATGGCTTGGAAGTCGGCGATTGGCCGGCCGAACTGGTGCCGCTCCTTGGCGTACTTGACGGACTCCTCCAGTGCTGCCTGACCCAGTCCCAAGGCCATGGCACCAATACTAATGCGACCACCATCCAGCACCTCTAGGATCTGTGTGAACCCCTCACCTTCCTTGCCCAGCATGTTCTCCTTGGGGATTCGGCAGTCTTCATAGAAAAGCTGCGAAGTGGGAGAGCCTCTGAGACCGAATTTGTCCTCAACTTTGCCTACCGAGAAACCAGGCCTGTCAGCTTCCACAATGAAGGTAGATATTCCGTGGGAGCGTCTGGCTGCGGGGTCTGTCTTCGCGACGGTTATCACTATCTCAGCGATGGGACCATTCGTGATCAGGGACTTGGCGCCATTGATCACCCATTCATCACCATCCAGAACCGCGGTGGTCTTGGTGGAGCCAGCGTCTGAACCCGCCTCTGGCTCCGTCAGTCCCAGCGCTCCGATCGCCTCTCCCCTGGCTAGAGGTGTCAAGTACTTTTTCTTCTGTTCCTCGTTGCCGAAAAGGTAAATGGGAGCGCTGCCGAGGGAAACATGGGCGGCGTAGGAAAGCCCGTGAGAGCCACACGCACGTGATATCTCCTCTGTTGCTACGGCGTAGCAGACGGTATCTGCTCCCGCTCCATCATACTCCTCTGGCCAAGGCAGGCCCATGATCCCCAGGTCCCCCATCTTCTCGAAGTTCTCGGAGGGGAACCGGCCTGTTTGATCGATCTCGCTGGCGATGGGCATGATCTCGTTTTCGGCGAAATCGCGCACCATCTCTCTGATCATTCGCTGTTCTTCGGTGAGCTGGAAATCCATGATCTGCTATCCGCCCTGCAACCGTCAGAAACCTTTTCGACGCGATCTGAGGATCATCGCCGTTTGAGGATGAGCCGGCTCGGAGTGCGCTTACTCCTCACACTGGTTTGAAGTACTCGATATCTAGGATAGAGCCTTCCCGCTGCTTCTGGGGTTTGAAGACCGCCTCCACTGCCATGCCGATTTCCACGTCCTCAGGCTTGACCTCGCCCAGCCTCTGGACCAAGCCGCCGTGAACACCCTCCATCCTGATCAGTGCCAGGATCTGAGGCTCCTCCAGAGGCTCTTCCTCCAGGGAGACCCCGAGAATGGTGTAGCAGTATACGGTACCCTTGGTGCCCACTTCTACCCACTCTTCCAGTTCGGCGAAACAACGTTCACAGTACATCGTCGGTGGCAGGTAGGTGAGGTTGCATGTAGGACAAACGGCACCCATGATCGCACCTTGGTCCTTGATGGCTCTGAGGAATTTCTCGCCTGCGATGCCGACTGTATACACGCTCTCTATGGGCATGTTGTCATAGCAGACTTTGGCGTCGCCGACCTTGGTTATCCGTTCGATGAGTGACATGGTGATGCCTCCTCGGATTGCGCTAGAAGCAAGCTTGACGAATCCTCCAGGTGGTTTGGTTGCGTCAGACGGGCTTGAAGTACTTGATATCGGTGATGGACCCGGTGCGCTCCTCCGCTGGCTTCCAGACGGCCTTTACTCTCATCCCGATGGCGATGTCTTCGGTGCTAACCTCATCCAGCAAGTGCAAGATACCAGCGCCCTTGGAAGCACCGTCTATCTCTATCACGGCGGGGACCAGCGGCTCTTTGGCCCTGCTGGCGTCCCAACGTATGTAGCAGACGGAGAAGGTGTTGACTGTGCCTGTGTCCTGCAGATAAACCCACTCGTCGATGGGCTCCCAGCACCACTCGCATACCAGTCGCGGGGGCACTACTGTACGCCTGCAGCGCCTGCACTTCATGCCGATGATACGGCCGTTTTTCAACTCAGCCAGGTACCGGCCGATGGCCACTCCTGCATCCCATCCGTATTCGAGTCTAGGTTTCCAGTGGGTGGTGAGGATATTGCCCTCATCGAAATCGGCCTGACTGAGGGGTGTACCCGGAAACGATTCGATATTGGCGCTCATGCTATCAACCTCCTAGAGCATGCTCCATTGGATAATGACACGTCTCTAGATGCCCAGTATCGCCACGCATCCCACCTGCATCAGGTCGCCCCATGACTGGGCAAGGCCGGTTCGAGGCTGACCTGGAACCTGTCTCTTGCCCGCTTCGCCTCTGAGTTGCCAGAAGATCTCGGATACCTTCATCAATCCTGCGGCTGCAATGGGATTGCCCACTCCCAACATGCCGCCTGAGGGGCAGACCGGCATGTTGCCATCGCGTGCGGTGACGCCCTCCGCAGTCAGGCGCGCGGCATCACCCTTGTCGGCCAAAAGTAGACCCTCGAGATGATGGAGTTCTTTGTAGTCGAAGGGGTCATACGGCTCCACTATGTGGATCTCCTTCCTGGGCTCCGCGATACCAGCCATATCGTAGGCCATTCGAGCGGCGGACTCCACATACCTGGGATAGTACAGGTCACGACTGGTCCAATAGGCGGTGTCCAGGGACCAGCCCACTCCTTTGACCCAGACCGGATTATCGGTGATGCGCTTGGCCACGTGCTCGGCTACCATGACAATGGCCGCAGCGCCGTCGCTGGTGGGACTGATGTCGAGTCGTTGCACGGGCCAGGCCAGGACCTCGGAGTTCAAGACATCCTCCACTGTGATGTCGGCGGCAACCTGAGCGCAAGGGTGATCGAGAGCGTTCCGCTTGTTCTTGACCGCCACGCGGGCGATATCCTTCTTGTCCAGACCATGCACTGTCATGTAGCGGTTCATCTCCAAGGCGAAGATCCAGACCAGGTTGGGCTTCAAAGGTCGCTCCGTCGTATGATCGAAGATGGTCAGGAAAGCGCCCTGAGGGTGAGGCTTACAACTGGACATCTTCTCCTCGCACACCACAAGGCAAGTGTCGAACAAGCCCGAGGCCACGTGGTACCACCCCTGGATGACTGCAAAGACGCCCGTCCCGCCTCCGACGTAGCACCTCATGTATGGTTTGTTCCAGGCGCCGGCCCCGTCGCTCAGGTATTCGCCTTTCATATGAACCCCGTCAAAGGCGTCGGGCGCCGTTCCCAGGGCCACGGAATCTATGTCATCGAGCGTCATCTCGCAGGAGTCGAGAGCCATCTTGCTGGCCTGATAGGCCAGCTCCCTTCCGGTCTCCTGTGCTCTCCGCATGAACTTCGTCATCCCGGCGCCCACTACCGCCACTTTCCTCATACCCATTGCTAGCCTCCCTTGCCAGTTGTCCCCACAGAGCTGCGCCTCGCGCAGGGGCACATCTCGCATCTTCTTCAAACGCTGAGAACCACCGCCGCACCACTGGTGGTGGGGATGCTGCGCCAGCCGAAAGCCAGCCCAGTCTCCGCATCCTCCAGTTGTCGCTCGCCAGCCTCTCCTCTTAGCTGTAGGACCACCTCCAGGACCCTCGCCAGCCCTGAGGCGTCCAAGAGATGCCCCACTCCCAGGCTTCCTCCAGACGGGTTGATCGGCAGATCACCATCCAGTTCGGTGGCACCTTCCTCAACTAGTAGGCCTGCCTCCCCGTCGCGGCAAAGCCCCAATGCCTCCATGTGTTGCAGTTCCTTGTAGGCGAACGTATCGTCTACCTCGGCGAAGTCGATCTCCAGACGAGGACTTCGTATGCCGGACACGCGGTAGGCCATCTCCGCTGCTTTGCGCGCATACGTTGCGCCTTCCCAGTCCCTGGTCTCCAGCGAGGGTGTCTCGTTGCACCATCCGACCCCCCTGATCCAGATGGGCAGGTAGGATAGCTGCTCCGCCACGTCTCCGGAGGCCAGCACCATGACGATGGCTCCGTCGGCATGAGAGCTGATCTCCAGCCTCTTCAACGGATATGAGACCGGCTGAGAGGCCAGAACTGCGTCCAAGCTCAAACTGGCACCGTACGCTGCCGAAGGGTTGAGGAAACCGTTGCTTCTGTTCTTGACTACCACTTGAGCACACTGTTCCTCGGTGGTTCCTGTGTGGTGGAGGTACCGGTTCATCTCCATGCCGGCAATGAAGACAGGATTGGCGCCCAATGGCCGGTTGTAGATGGGGTCCATGGCATAGGCGACGACGTCCGTCAGGGTGAGCACATTGGAGGCCTTGCTGTGGGCTTCGACCATCACGACATCCATCGCGCCAGTCAGCACCTGCATGTAGGCCGCGATCAGGCCGTGGATACCGTCGCCCGGGATAGTATGCACGGGCTTGAGAACGCCCCCAATCTGATCAGGGACATATTCATCGAAGATGCTCGTCCCTTCGTTGAAGTCCTCGGCCACGCTCACGAAGCTTTGCACATCCCTCCGTGGATCCACGCCAGCGTCCTCGTAGGCTCTTGCTGCCGCTTCGTACATGAGTTCCTTGTACGACATGTCCGGCGTTATGGATCGGAAGCCGGAATGCCCTACACCAACGATGGCCACCTCCCTCATTTCACGATCCTCCCCAACCTGGTTCTACTCCTGATGCCTGCATTGAACTGGGCGATGCCGCTCTCCATGTGACGGCTGAGACCAGAGTGTCCGATATCATGGTCAGAGTGAGACCCTCAATCGTGCTGTTGTGCATCATGCGATGCGTTTGATGGTTACTTGAATCTATCGTGTAGAACGTCAGCCAGCGTCGGCTCTCCGATCTCCTGTAGTTCGTACCGGACTCTCTGGAAGGGCTTGTTGATCGCTATCACCTGACTCAGATCGATGGGAGTAGCAACGATGACCACGTCGCAAGGTGTTGCGTCTATGGTCTGCTCCAATTCCCTAGTCTGTTCCTCGTTGTAGCCCATCGCCGGTAGCACTGGACCGGTGGTCTCGTATTTAGAGAACGCATCAGCGATGGAACCAACAGCGTACGGTCGTGGGTCGACTATCTCCGCCGCACCTAGCCTCTCGGCGGCCACCATCCCTGCACCATAGCTCATCTCCCCGTGAGTCAGTGTGGGGCCATCTTCCACCACGAGCACACGTTTGCCCCGGATCTCATCCGGATCGTCGACAAAGATGGGTGAGGCTGCTTCGATGGTCACAGCTTGAGGGTTGACAGCACGCACATTGCGACGGACGGCAGTGACATCCTGGAAATCGGCAGTGTCTATCTTGTTGATGACTACTACATCGGCCATGCGCAGGTTGGTTTCTCCAGGGTAGTAAGTCAGTTCGTGACCAGGTCGGTGGGGATCCACCACGACGATGTGCAGCGTGGGCTTGTAGAAGGGAAGGTCGTTATTGCCGCCGTCCCACAATATGATCTCCGCTTCCTCCTGTGCACGCTGCATGATCAACTCGTAGTCGACTCCAGCGTACACAACGCCTCCTCTGCTGATGTGGGGCTCGTATTCCTCCCGCTCCTCGATTGTGGTGTGGTAGCGATTGAGGTCCTCGTAGGAAGAGAAACGCTGGCAGATCTGATCGGCCAGCGTGCCGTAGGGCATGGGGTGGCGAACTACCACCACTCTCTTGTCTATCTCTCGCAGGAGATCGAAGACTCGGCGGGTAGTCTGACTCTTGCCTGCCCCCGTACGTACGGCACAGACGCTAATGACGGGGACTTTGGGCTCCAGCATGGTGGCCTGCGGCCCCAGCAGCCTGAAATCGGCTCCCGCGGCCATGACCTCTGACGCTTTGTGCATCACATATTCGTGAGACACATCGCTGTAGGCGAAGACAACGTGATTCACATCCAGTTCCTTCACAAGCCTGGTCAGGTCTGCCTCCGGATAGATGGGGATGCCGTCAGGATATGACTTGCCGGCTAATTGCGGAGGATAGATTCTGTGTGCGATGCCAAGGATCTGGGTAGCAGTGAAAGCGACAACCTCATAGGCACGGTTGTCGCGGAAACAGACGTTGAAGTTGTGAAAGTCGCGACCTGCTGCTCCCATGATGATTACTCTATTCTGAGGCATTATCCACCCTCCTTGGTGTATGGGGCGAAATGTATCTGATCATTATCCGTGTCCGACCGGACCTCTCCTCATGCGAACCTCGACAGCACGATGCCCAGGCCGTATAGCAATAGCAGCGGTGCTGCCACCAATGCCATGTTCAAAGGGTCGGGGGTTGGTGTGACCACTGCGGCCAGCAGGAAAATCAAGACAATGGCGTACCTCCAATATGATAGATACTGGCGCGCGCTCACGAGTCCAAGTTTGGCGGCCACGAACATCACGAGGGGAGTTTCAAAGACGAGTCCCACCCCGACAAGGAAAGTGAGCACGAAGGAGATGTATGCAGCTATGGTCCATGCGGGATCTGCGATGTCGCTACCGAAAGTGCTCAGATATCGCAGGGCAAAGGGGAGCATCACCAAGTAGCAAAAGGCCATCCCGACTAGAAAGAAGAGGGTACCGGGGATGGCACCAAAGAACACCAGCACCCTGAATCGCGATTTCTCCTTTGGGTTTTCCATCGCGGGGGCTATGAAGGCGAGGACCTGAAACAGGATGTAGGGCAAGGCCAGACAAAGCCCGCCCACCAAGGCCACCTTGAAATAGGTGAAGAACAGCTCCGTGGGCTTTAGGAAGATGGGCTTGAGGCCTCCCGCTGGCCGGATGAGAAGCTCCATGATTCTACTGGTGAACAGCACGCTCACTGCGGTGGCCGCGACCAGGGCCAAACCTGCCTTGATCGTCCGGTGCCTCAGCTCCTTGAGATGTACCGTAACGGCATATAGGAATTGGATGAGCCCGTAAATGGGACTCTTCTCCCGACGCCAACTGGCCCTGGCAGTCTCTAGATCCAGGGCCTCGAGATTCTGTTGCGTTCTTCGCACGTTCAGGAGAGTGAGCCACAAAGCTTCCGCACCCTCAGGAAGCTTCTCCGGTCCAAGGACGATTAGAGCGACGAAAAGGAGCAGGGCTATCCAGACTATCTGCGACACTCGGCTTTGACCTCCGTCTGCTCTTCCTTCTTGTCATCACTCGGGGCTTGCTCGTCGCCGTCGGTATCTTTCTTGGCCGTGTGCCCTACTACACGTTGGGCGGAGGCCTGCAATTCGGCTTCTTTTTTGGGTGAGCCAGGCGGTTCGAGGACTGAGACCTCAGTCACCTCTTGTATTTCCTCCAGGGCCTTTCTCCACTTCCCAATTGCTTTGCCCATATCCTTGGCTATCTCTGGAAGCTTCGTCGGTCCGAACACCAAGAGAGCGACGATCAGGACGAGCAGGAGCTCAGCCGGTCCTATTCCCGCGAAGTTCATTTGCCCTCGCTATGTCCCTCCTTGAGCATTCGCTGACCGGCCAGGGTCCCAAGAGCACCGTTCACGAACCGCCGCGAACTGTCACTGCCGAAGAGCTTGGCCAGTTCCACTGCCTCGTTGATGGCTACCTTGATGGGAATATCGGGGTCAAGGGTCATCTCGAAAATGGCGATGCGCAAGATATTCTTGTCAACGGGTGACATCTGACTAAGAGGCCACTCAGGCGCTATTTCCTCTATGATGGGATCGATCTGTGGCAGGTTGCCCAGGACTCCTTGAACCAGGTGCCGTGCGAATTCGGCGCTGTTGTCCCCCAGATCACAGTCTACCAGGCGTTGCCGTAGTACTACGGAAGGGTCATGGGCCGCCAGATCGACTTCGTAGAGGGCTTGCAGCGCCGCTGCTCTGGCACGGCGCCGGGCTTTCACTATCCAACCTCCTCCTCTGACAGGTTGTCCAAGGAAGGGTGCACCACATCCTCGATATGGACGTTGACCTCCCCCACATGCATGCCCAGCATCTCGTCAATGGCGCGGGCGGTCTCATGCTGGACCTGGCGACCGAGTTCCAGTAGATTCACGTTGGGCTCAACGATGATGTACAGATCCACGTACACCACATCATCCTCGACCCTTAGCCTGATGCCTTCATCCAAGCGTTGTCGCCGTAGGAAGCGGCTCACGTTGCCTGCAAGGCTGTGGCTCAGAGACGTTACTCCCGGTGTGCCAAGAGCGGTCAACCGGGCAATGGTGAGCAGAACCTGCGGGGCGATAATGACTTTGCCTGGCTTCTCCTCCATGTTCGGACTCCTGTGCTCATAACATCATAGCCATCATCCCACCGTCAACGGCCAGGACCTGCCCGCTGACATAGCTCGCCTCTTCGGAGGCCAGGAAGGCCACAGCGTTGGCTATCTCTTCCGCTGTCCCAGGTCTCTTCAGAGGTGTCAAGTCCAGTATGTGATCAATGAGGTCTTGAGGCAGATCGGCGGTCTGATCGGTGGGCACGTATCCAGGGGCTACGGCATTGACAGTGATGTTGCGCACACCCAGTTCTCTGGCCACGGCTTTGGTGAAGCCGATGATGCCTGCTTTTGAGGCCGAGTAGTTGGCCTGTCCTACCTGGCCTGCGATCCCTGAGACCGAGGTGATGTTGATGATACGGCCATATCGCTGCCTGATCATGGGACGCTGGGCGACCTTGGTGCAGTTGAAGGTTCCCTTCAGATTTGTCTCTACGACGATGTCCCAGTCGTCCTCCTTCATACGCATGAGCAGGGTATCGCGCGTGATTCCCACATTGTTCACTAGTATGTCCAGACGGCCATAAGCGTCCAAAGCTGAGTCGATGAGCTCTTTGGCTTGGTCCGCCTCCTTTACATCAGCGTGGATGGCTATTGCTTCGCCGCCTTCAGCCCTTATCTCTTTCACCGCCTCTTTGGCTGCATCTTCGCTGTGGTAGTAGTTTACCACCACCTTGGCCCCCAAGCTAGCCAGCTTGAGAGCGATGGCACGTCCTATGCCCCGCGAGCTTCCCGTGACAACAGCAGCTCTGCCAGTCAGGTCTATCATCTTCCACCTCCTCGACGCCACGCTTCTATCTCCGCCACGTCGCCTACGCTGGTTCTCACCACGGTGGGGTCAAGGCGCTTCAAGAGCTTTGTCAGTACATCCTTGGGGCCTATCTCCACGAAGGCTGTCACTCCATGGTCGAGCATGTAGCGCACAGAGTCTACCCACTGCACCGGAGAGACAAGCTGTCTGAGAATTTCCTCTCGAACATCCTGGGCCGTTCTCAGCGGTTTGGCGGTCACGTTGCCGACCACTGAACCGCCGCCTTCTCCAACAACCATGGTAGCCAGGGTTTGGCGAAGCCCGTTGGCTGCGGATTCCATCAATGGGCAATGACTGGCGATGCTAACTGCAAGGCGAACCACTCGGCGGGCACCTATGTCCCTGATGAGTTCTATCGCGCTTTCCAGTCCCCTTTGGTCGCCCGAGATCACGATTTGCTCCGGCGAGTTGTAGTTGGCTACCTGAATGATTGCTCCTGTCTCCTCAGAGGCTTTCTGACAGGCTTCATCCACGGATTCCGCCGCCAGGCCCAAGACAGCGGCCATCCCCCCGGGACGCCGCTTTCCTGCTTCCTTCATCAGGCGACCACGTTCTCGGACCAAGCGGAGCGCATCGGGGAAAGAAAGGCGGCCGGCGGCAACGAGGGCGGTGTATTCCCCCAGGCTGTGTCCAGCCGCAAAGGCTATCTCTCCCAAGTCGTGCACCGACTTGAGAGACTGGAGCGCGGCCAGGCTCGTGGTTAGAATGGCGGGCTGTGTGTTGATGGTGTCGTGTAGTTCCTGTTCCGGTCCCTCGAAGCATAGCCGTGACAGATCGATCCCCAGGATCTGATCGGCTTCATCGAACCGGGATCTCGCCTCACGGTAACGCTCATAGAGGTCACGGCCCATGCCCAGGTACTGAGAGCCTTGGCCGGGGAAGATCAGGGCCAGTTTGCTAGGCATATGTGTTGTCCAGATCTCTCTACCTGGTCGCAAATCATATGATCCTCGGCGATCTCGCCACGGCCGCACCGGGGCCTCCCGCAAAGGTGGTCACGCAGAGGAGTAGTCTCACTCCCCTTTCGCCTTTGGCTTGATGACTTCGACACCCTTGTAGTGTCCACAGAACGGACACATGTGGTGAGGGAGCCGAGGCTCATGGCACTGAGGACAAAGCACCAGATGAGATGGCCTCAAGGCATGATGAGCACGACGGTTGCCCCGCCGGGCCTTTGATATTCTCGTCTTCGGTACAGCACCCATAGTATATGCACTAATCCTTTCGCTTCGTTCCGACTACTGCTCTAGGCTGCAAGTCCAGGCTCACAGCAGTTGCTTCAAGGTCTCCAGCCGCGGGTCCACCACATCGGCTACACAGTCGCACTGTCCCTCATTCAGATCTTGACCACACTGGGGACACATGCCAGCACAATCTTCTCTGCACAAGGGATGCATGGGCGAGGCCAGGAAGATTGCCTGCCGGGCTATCTCCATCAGGTCCAGGATATGCTGTTCGTCAATGGTCGTGGCTCCGTCGGCGGGCTCCACCAACGGTAGTTTCGCTCCGGTTTGTATGTCCACGCTGGGGCGAAACTCTGCCTCTATCTCCAAGTGAAGGGGTTCGACGAGAGGCTCCAGACAGCGACTGCACTCTAGTTGCAGGACCGTGTGCAACCTACCGGTGACGAATATGCCGTCTGCGGTTCGAATCATCTTTACAGTGCCTGTCAGAGGGGCCAGAATCCTCAATTCATGGTCTATCCCTCTGATGTCCTCCGACAGGTCATGCCATCGCACGGAGCCGGTCGGTTCCTTGAGGAGTTGAGCGACGTTGATGTTCAACCTAGGATTCCTATCTCGCATGTTGATCCTCGTGCTCGCAGAACGCGGGCCCTGAGTCAGAGGCTCGGGGATTCCTCCGACGAGCCTTGGACATCAGCTCCGTCGGCCAAGCGGTCGCGCTCTGATTCCATAGACTCGCTTCTTCTCCTTGCTTCCTGCTGAAGCATGTCAAGGCCGTTTCTGATAGTCGTTTGAACAGCGATCAGTTGGTCTTCCAACTCTCCCAGTACGCTGATGGCGTACCCGTCGGCACCCCTGATCGTCTCCTCCGCCTGGCGAAGACTCTCATCAAACATGCTCGCCGACCGCTTCTCAGCCTCCTCCAAGAGACCGCGTTCATTGAGCACTCGTTCTGCTTCCACATGCGCTTGATCGACCACTCTCTTGGCCTCTTCGTGCGCCAAAGCCAGCACTCGGTCAACGTCCTCCTCTATGCGCCTGGCCTGCTCTATCTGCTGGGGGATGGTGATGCGCATCTGGTCAATGATCTCCAGGCACTCGTCCCGATTCACCATGGCACCGGACGTTAGCGGAACTCGCCTGCTCGTATTCATAAGGGTTTCCAGTCGGTCTATCAGGAATGAGATATCTATCTTGACCACCCCCTCATCCTGCCCGTCTGAGTCACAGACTGGTGAGAAACCTACCTTGGAAAGCTGGCTAGGGCTAGCTGCCTGTCAGTCTCGCATAGTGATGATCTTGATTCGATCCCCAGCCTCTTCGCCAAGCTCTGTGATCTTCTCGTCCAGGGCGGTGACAACGTGAGGCGGCACCAACTCGCTGATGTTACCGTTCAGCTTCGCCACCTCTTTCACTATGCTGGAGCTAAGAAAGTAGTACTCCTTGCTTGTCAGCAGACAGACTGACTCTACCTCTGGTGCCAGTGTTCGGTTCATCAATGCCATCTGGAACTCGAACTCGAAGTCCCCCACCACCCTCAAACCTCGGATTATCGCCTTGGCCCCTTTCTTGCGCGCCATGTCCACTGTTAGCCCATCGTAGGTCTCCACGGTGACGTTGGGCCAACCTTCCAAGGCCTCTTGAGCGAGCTTCAGCCGTTCATCAGGTGTGAATAGCAGTGTCTTGATGGGATGGGCGTAGACGGCGACCACCAAGTGATCGAAGAGGGCAGCAGCCCTTTGGGCGATGTCAATGTGCCCGTTGGTGATGGGGTCAAATGTGCCAGGGAACACGGCGGTGCTCATTCAGATGGTACCTCCACGATAGTCGCTGACAGTTCACACTCTTGCTATTATAACATAATCCACAACAGGTGGGAAACCGGAGAGAGCTCAACTCAGATCGCCCCTTCCTCTGTGCCAGAACTCCTGAACGCGGCGAGCCAATAGTCGGTGCTGAGGCAGTTCCAAGTCAGGGTCTTCCTCAAAGATCCGCTTGGCGACCTCGCGCGCTTCTTCAAGCACCTTCACATCACCTAGCCGGGCTACCTTGAGGTCGGGCAGCCCACTCTGGCGGGTGCCAAAGAATTCGCCTGGGCCTCGCATCTTCAGGTCCTCGTCAGCCAACTTGAACCCGTCTTGAGTGCTCTCAATGATCTTCAGCCTTTGCTGTCCCGTGTCGCTTGGAGAATCGGCCAGCAGAAGGCAGTATGACTGTTGCTCTCCCCTGCCTACGCGCCCTCGAAACTGATGCAGTTGGCTCAACCCAAAGCGGTCTGCTCCTTCGATGAGCATGACTGTAGCGTTGGGCACATCAATACCCACCTCCACGACCGGCGTTGACACCAGGATGTTCATTTCACCTCTGTAGAACTGCCTCATAGCAGCCTCTTTCTCATCCGCGGTCATCCGACCGTGCAGCAGGCCTAGATGCAGGTCAGGAAACACGTCTTCCTGCAGTCTGCGGTGTTCCTCCACAGCGGCCTTGGCTTCGATCTTCTCCGACTCCTCGATCAGGGGGCAAATGATGAAAGCCTGTTCGGACTCCAGCACGCGGCTGCGGAGGAAGTTGTAGGCGCGCTCCCTCTCGCGCGGTCTCATCCGTCGCGTGATGATCTCTCTGCGTCCAGGAGGGAGCTCATCGATAGTGGATATGTCAAGGTCACCGTAGATGGTCAAGGCGAGGGTCCGAGGGATCGGCGTGGCACTCATCACCAGCACGTGGGGGTTGTGGCCCTTCTGGCGCAGCGACGCTCGCTGGGCCACACCGAACCGGTGCTGCTCGTCTATGACTGCCAATCCGAGATTCTTGAAGTCCAGAGCTTTCTGGATCAAGGCGTGGGTACCGATGATGATCCTGGCCTTCCCGGATGCGATCTCTGTGTAGATGCTTTCCTTGTCTGATGGCTTGAGGCTGCCTGTGAGCAGTCGGAGGCAAGAGGTCAGTTTGGTCAAGCCGGGGAGCCACAGCTCACTCCACATCTTGCTCAGGCTGGCGTAGTGCTGCTCGGCCAGGATCTCGGTGGGTGCCATCAAGACCGTCTGCATATCGCTGGCAACAGTCATGAGTAGCGCTGCCGCCGCTACGACCGTTTTGCCCGAACCCACATCACCCTGGAGGAGACGGCTCATCGGTTTGGGTTTCTGTAGATCGTCGAGGATCTCAGACAGGGCTTTTTCCTGAGCTGAAGTCAGGTCGAAAGGTAAGGATTCCAGGAAGGTCCGCAGCAGAGATGGATCAATCTGCACAGGGTGTCCCGATGCCTTGCGCCATTCATGCCTCTGCCTCAAGACCCCCAGCTGAATCATCAGCAGTTCGTCGAAGGCCAGACGGCGGCGAGCCTGCTCAAGCCTTTCCCAATCCTCTGGGAAGTGTGTCTGTTGTATGGCCGATTCCAGATTTGGGAGGTTCCTCTGCTCCCGCAGGTCCAAAGGGAGGTGATCCGGTAGGCGCAGGGACCAGTAGTCAGTAGTTCGCTTCATGAGGCGGCGCAGCCACCGCGCGGAAACGCCTTTGGTGAGGGGGTACACAGGGACCAATCGCCCGGTATGAATCAACTCTTTGTCGAGGGGCTCCCACGTGGGCGAAGAGAAGGTAATCTGGCCCAGGTATTGGTCAACCTTGCCGCTGATAACCAACTGCTTTCCGGGTGTGAGCCGCTTGACCAGATAGGGTTGATTGAACCAGGTGGCCTGCACCGCCCCTGTACCGTCCGACAAGGTGGTGGTCACGATGGATTGACCACGTTTGCCCGTGCGCTCTTTGGTCTCTGTTACAGTGCCCACGATGGTCACCTCTTCCCCGTACATGAGCTGGTTTATGGTCTTCAGCGAGCTGAAGTCATCGTAGCGGTGGGGGAAGAGGTAGAGCAGGTCGCGAATCGTAGCGACGCCCAGACGCTCCAGGCGCTTCGCGTAGGCAGCACTGATGCCGTGCAATTCAGTCACCGGGGAATCCAGGTTCGTTCTCGCTTCGGACGGAGGAGTTGTGGATGCTTGGGCACGTGGCTCCTCCTGGACTGGTCGCGTCTTCGGAGACATCACGTGCCCATCCGCGCCAGCCCATCGACGCTGTATCGCTTCCACGATCTCGCGGCGCTCTTCAACATCGCCGCTGGCGTACTCTTCTAGAAGACCAGCGGTTTCCTCGACGAGTTGGATCAGGGAAGGGTCGTCCGTTGATGCCCTGGCTTCCTTGTGCCAGAAGGTGGAGAACTTCGCGAGTCCGCCGATCACAGCTCTGTCTGTGTATCCCAGGTCCTTTTCCAGAGCCAGGACGTTTTGCAGCTTTTCAAGAACAGGTGATGTGGCGTTCATTGCAGTTTCCCAGAGCGGCGATCACAGCCCCTCATAGACAAAGACGCCGACAGCTCCCGGTCCCAGGTGAGTGACCAAGGCAGGGCCGTAGGTGACGATGTCTATCTCCCTGCGTGGGAACGTCTGCCGCAGTCTTTCCATCAGTTCAACGGGGGTCACCGCACCGGCGCCCTCGAGAATGGCCAACTCCTCGACGTGAGGGAACTCCGTGATGAACTCATAGAGTTTGTCCAGGCCGCTGCTTCTAGTCCTGACTTTCTCCAAGGGCAGTATCTCTCCGTCCTCGACGATGAGCAATGGCTTGATACTCAGCATGGTTCCCAAGAGGGCCTCGGCCTTGTCGATACGTTCTCCTCTCTCCAAATACTCCAAGGTCTCGACGAAGAAGACGAGATAAACGTGGGGTATCATGGCTCTCACAAGTCTGATCACTTCGTCTAGGCTAGCTCCTTGCCTCGATGCCTCACTGGCGGCGATGACGAGGATCCTCAGCGCCAGGGATGTGGTGAGGGAATCCACGACGGCTATTCGGCGCTGCCCGAGGAGAGAACTGGCAGCCGCCTGGGCCAGCTCCACGGTGGGGCTCAACTTTGCGGAGGCGTGAATGGATACGATGTCGTCACTCCCATCGCCCAGGGTCCGGTAGATGTCCTCGAAGAGGTGGAGGGGAGACGCCGTCGTATAAGGAAGAGAATCGGCGCTCTCCAGTCTTGCGTAGAACTGTTCTGGATCGAAGTCCATTCCATCCTCAAAGATCTCTCCCCCGATGTGGATATTCAGAGGGATGACGGTGATTCCCAGTCTCTGAACGGTTTCCGGAGACAACTCCGCTGTGCTATCGGTGACTATTCTGACTCTACTCATGCAGCAAACCTAGCTTCTTGATCAAGTGAATTCGTCGGCCCAGAGAGGGAGGGACTTCCTATTCCGCAGATATGATATACCAGTAGTGGGGCTGTCCCCCGTCGATGATCTCCCACTCTTGCTCTGAGTACTTCTCTTTCATGTGTCTGACCAGATCTTCCGCCTGAGACTGTGTGGCATCCTCCCCGTAGTACACAGTGATGATCTCGTATTGCGCAGCATCCATGTGCTCCAGGATCTGGGACACTACTTCTTCGATAGTCTTGCCCGAGGCTGTGAGGTCTCCATTGAGAAGGCCAATGATTTCTCCCTCTTCCACCTCCAAGCCATTGATTTTCACCGAGCGGATGGCCCGCGTAAGCTCGGCCGTCTGCACACTCTGTGCTGCCTTCTCCATGGCCTGTGCGTTCTTCTCTAAGTCTGCCTGGTAGTTGAAGGACAGAAGTGCACTGATACCCTGGGGGATGGTCTCGCTGGGCACGACAGCGACATTCTTTTGCGATAGCTCGCTGGCTTTCTGAGCGGCCAGGAGAACGTTGCCGTTGTTGGGAAGCACTATCACATCTCGTGATCCCGCTTTCTCGATGGCCTGGAGCAGTTCTTGAGTGCTGGGGTTCATAGTCTGGCCGCCAGGCACGATAGTACCGACTCCCAGGCTCTCGAATACCCGTCGCAGCCCTGCGCCCGACGCAACGACCACGGTGGCGATGCCGCTCATCTCCTCCGCACTGGGCACAGGCGTCGCCTCCTCTGCCATGACCAGGTACTCGCGGTGCTGATCCTGCATATTGTCTATCTTGATGTCGTGCAGGGTGCCCTTGCTGGAGGCATAGCCTATGACCTCCCCAGGTCTGAAAGTGTGCACGTGCACCTTGGTCGTGTGTTCATCCCCGACGACGAGAACTGAATCGCCGCAAGCTATCATGCGCTCTTTGACCTCTTCCAGATTCAGGTCTTGTCCTTTGATCATGAACTCAGTGCAGTAGCCCCACTCCTTCTCCCGTTCGCTGGTGACGCCCTCCACCGGAAGCGCCATCTCCTCAACGGCCTCCAGTGCCTCCAACGGCTCACCTCTCATGTGTTTCAGGCCCCCTTCCAGGATGACGAAAAGGCCTTGCCCCCCCGCGTCAACTACTCCGGCGTCGCGCAGGACGTCCAGCAGAAGAGGTGTTCTGGCCACCGAGTCCCTGGCAGCGGCCACGACCCGTTCCAGCACAGGAAGGAAATCAACCTGCCCTTCCTCTACCATGGCTTGAGCCGCTTCGGCAGCCTCTCGACCGACAGTGAGTATGGTTCCCTCCACCGGTTTGATGACGCCTTTGTACGCAGTAGTGGATGCCTCGTTCAACGCAGCCGCGAAATCTGCACCATCGAACTGCGCTTTGCCGTCCAGACCACTGGCCAAACCTCGGAATAGCTGAGACAGGATCACTCCTGAGTTCCCTCGCGCGCCCATCAATGCTCCGTGTGCGGTTGCATGGGCCACTGCGGCAGCGGAGTCATCCGGTACCGCCTTGATCTCCTCAAGGGCGGCGTGCATGGTGAGGACCATGTTGGTGCCGGTGTCGCCATCGGGCACAGGGAACACGTTGAGAGCGTTGATGTTGGCGGCGTGCGCCTCGAGCCAGGCTGTGCCGGCCTCCAGGAAACCTTTCAGTTCTCGGCCCGTGCAGCTCCTGCCAGGGCTGGGCTCTGTCGCCTGATCTTCAATCGTGTCTTCAGCCAATCTTTCGAACCTCCAAGTTGACTGGCCACCGCTCGTCACTGAGCATGCTCACTCATCCTTAGACCTTGAACGTGTACGTTCACTTCCGCCACTGGTATGCCCAGCGCTTTCTCCACACTGAACTTGACGCTGGCCATGATGTTCTGGGCGACTTCGGAAACCCTCACGCCATACTCCATGATCACATGAAGGTCGATGGTTATCTGATCTTCCACGAAGCCCACTTCCACGCCCTTTCTGGGGTTGTCTGTGGGACGGAGAAGTTCAGCCAATCCGTTGCGCAGAGTGTATGAAGCCATCCCCACGACGCCGTAGCACTCCAGTACTGCTTGACTGGCGATGCTGGCAATGGCCGTCGGTGAGATCTCGATCCTTCCCGGTCGTCGTTCCTCTGTCATTGCTCTCCACCTCAATGCGTCAGATAGCTGGATTGGGGCCACCATGGATCGGGGTCAGGCTACTGCCCGTTTGACTAAGCTCCCGAGATGTGGTATGCTTGGGTATGTTGCTAACACTGCATAGAGGGATAATGTAATGGCAAGAACGTGCGACATTTGCGGCAGAGGTCCTCAGTTTGGTCATAGCATCAGTCATGCTCACAACCGTACGAAGCGCAACTGGCAACTGAATCTCCACAAGAGGACGATAGACGACGGCGAGAGAAGGCGTCAGCTTCGCATCTGTACGAGATGTCTGCGCACTCTGCAAAAGAAGCCGGCCTCCAATCTTTTGTAGTCATAACTCCATCAATCCGAGGCACGCGTTCTGAGCCAGTCCCTTCTGCTGGGACTGGCTTTGGCTTGCAGCCTCCTTCACTTCATAACACCAGGACAACAGTTCAGTTACCAGAGTCTCCTCCACCGAAGACTGCAAGCGCCTCAACGCAGCTTGGAAGTAACTTGTCGCGGTCGTGCGCGGTCCAATCCCCAAAGATCTCATGATACCCCGATTCAGGCCAAAACGCAATCTTTCGCCTCTTCCGCACTATGCCATCTCGAGCGCAGTTGACCGCAGCCTGCCTCTATCTCCATGCCTCTCCCCAACCTGACAGTACTGCTGATGCCCAGACGTCCCAATTCTCCGTGGAATCTCCTGACTCGTTCCTTGGAGCTGGCCTGCCAGGGCGACTCTGGCGTGGGGTTGAGGGGTATGAGGTTCACGTGACAGAGCAACCCCTCAAGCAGCCGTGCGAGCTGGACGGCATGTCGTGGAGAGTCGTTGATTCCCTGAATGAGGGCGTACTCGAAGGTCACTCGACGTCCCGTGCGCCTGACATAGGTCCGACACACCGCTAGCAACTCCTTCAGTGGAGAGCGCCGGGCGGTCGGCCCCAAGGTCCTTCTCAGATTGTCGTCTGGAGCATGCAGAGAGACGGCCAGACCAACTTGGAGATTCTCGCGGCTCAAGCGCTGGATGCCTGGCACTATGCCCACCGTGGAGATGGTGATGCGGCGTGCGCCCATGTTGTAGCCCCGTGGGTCGGTAAGGGTCTCTATCGCCTGCCACGTGGCGTCATAGTTCAGCAGCGGTTCGCCCATGCCCATGAACACCACGTTGGTCACTCTGCCGCCTTCTTGCCTCAACTCTCTGGCGAAGTACAGCACTTGCTCGATGATCTCGCCCGCAGTGAGATTGCGCGTGAAGCCGCTTTGTCCGGTGGCGCAGAAGGGACACCCCAAGGGGCATCCCACCTGTGTGGATAGGCACACGGTATTTCGCTTGTCGTATAGCATCAACACGCTTTCGATGGTCTCGGCGTCGGAGAGGGCAAACAAGACCTTCCGCGTTAGCCCTCTGGGAGAACGCGTCTCTTGGAGCGGTATCAGCCTACACAGTGCGGCGGTCTCTTCCAGATGGTCGCGCAGGTGTTGGGGAAGGTTGCGCATTCCTGCGAAATCGGAGACGAGAGAGGAGTATATCCACTCGTAGATCTGGTCGGCCCGATACCCTGGTTCGCCCAACGCCAGGAGGAGTTGTTGTATCTCTGGATAAGTCAGGTCCAAGAGGGCGAGCTTTCCGTTGCTGCTGCCACCCTTCTGAGCGCGTCTCTTCTGAGGATTCAAACTAGTCTCTCCTGCCCATCCCCGTAGCCAGTAACACGAAGTAGAGCAGTTGGGACACAGCCTGCGCCATGCCTGCGACGTACGTCAAAGATGCCGCCGAGAGAACCGCTTGCACACCCTGCACATCAGTCGTGCCCACCAGTCCCTCAGCCGTCAACATCTGGAGGGCACGGCGGCTGGCATCTCGCTCCACGGGCAGTGTCACGAAGGCGAAGACCACGCTTCCCGAAAAGAAGATGATCCCCAACCACACCAACCCTGACAACTGAATCAGCACCCCCGCGAAGAACAGGATCATGCCCATCCACGTGCCGAGGTTGACCACTGGCACCAAACCGGACCGCACCCGAAAGAGCGCATAGTCCACCTGGTCCTGAACGGCGTGGCCGACCTCGTGGGCCGCAATGCCCAATGACGCGACGGATGCGTTCTGAGCCACGCCTTTGGAAAGCCGAAGCACCTTCTTTCTGGGATCGTAATGATCGCTCATCACGCCCCGGGCTGGCTGCACATCCACGTGGGTGAGTCCGTTGGCTCTCAAGAGCACCCGTGCCGCCTCGACGCCAGTGATGCTTCTCATGTTTCGAATGCGCGAGTACTTCCTGTAGGCCGACTGCACCCTCCACTGAGCGAACAAAGCCAGCAACAAGGCTGGCAGTGAGAAGAGCAAGTACCTGATGTCAAAATAGAATGGGAAAAACATACATTGACCTCCCGTCTGCCATATGCTCCCTACTAATTATAGGGGAAAGCGCGGCCCAAAGTCAATACCCCAAGGTCTGAAGTGTGGAAGAACACACCGTTGATTCACAACGCGTGTCGGGACTATGGCGAGAGCAGGAGGGCATGATGCCGGAGCCTGTGCGGGATCTCCCTGGAATCTTTCGGGGCCAAGGTTACCGAAGGGCTTGAGGTGCAGGCCTGGGGCCGACATCACAGAGGATCCAGGATGGGACACTGAGCACAACGCGCTGGGAGATACGCCACCGGGTCGTGGACACTGGGAGATGTGCTTCTTCACTCCACCCAGCATGATGACTATCGAGACGACCTTGTCAGAGCAGCATTGGGGTAGTTCACCGCTTGTGACAAGGCGGCTAATCAGTGGGCACTCTGGGCCACTGAGGCCTTGAATTCGCACGCCACTCCGCCCGCAAGGCGCCTCTGGTGGGTCGGACCTAGCTGAGCCTTCGTCGTCGGCCACAATCTGGACGGTGTGAGATTGCACACCCAACCCACACCGTGTTAGAATCGCAGACGGAGGTGCGCGGGCGAGGGGTCCCCAATGCAGGGCGCGGGGACTTCTTGGAGGGCGAGATGTCGAGAAAGCAGTCGATCCTCGTAGTAGTGTTGGCGCTAGCGGTGGTGACAGTCTTCTGCTGCCTCGGAGGCCTGACGGCGAACTACCTGGTCGAGACCTGCCCCACGCTGACGTCGTTATTGGTCCAACCCTTTGAGCTGCCGACACCACCCTCCATCGCCACTGCCGCGGAGGACGCGTGGCCGACACCGTCGGTGGCCAAGCTCCCGACGTCGCCCCCCCCAACTCCGAAGCCGGAACCGCCCACGCCCACCAACACCAGGGTTATCCCCTTGACCACTCCGCCCCACCGAGCAACCGCCACTCCGGAGGTACCGTTCGCTCCCGATGAGTGGGAACCAGACAACTCCTTGGCCGAGGCGAGCCCCATCGGCGTCGGCGAGCGCCAGACCCACAACCTGCACGTGGAGGGGGATCACGATTGGATGCATTTTGAGGTTCAGGAAGGCACCGTGTACGTCATTGAGACCTCCAATCTGGGGGATGAGATGGACACAGTGATCCACCTCTACGACGAAGAGGGGAACGAGCTAGCCTCGGACGACGACGGAGGTGAAGATTTCCTGGCCTCGCGCCTGTGGTGGGCGCCTACGGAGGCCGGGCGCCTCTACGTCATGATCAGCAGCTTCAGCGACATGAACAAAGGCCCGGGCACCAACTACGACGTCACTCTGAGGTTGGGTGAGGATTTCGAGGTAGATGAATACGAACCGGATGACTCCCGCGCTCAAGCCAGGCGGATAGGAGTAGGGGAGACTCAAACCCACAATCGGCACCGGGGTGGGGACCAAGATTGGGTGTACTTCGAAGCTCAGGCAGGCACCACGTACATCATCGAGACCTCTAACCTGGGAGACGGTGCGGACACGGTTGTCTACCTCTACGACCAGGACGGAGAGGAGCTGGCTTCCGACGACGATGGAGGTGCCGAGATGTGGGCCTCGCTCCTGGAATGGACCGCTCCTCACGACGGCACACTCTACGTCATGGTTGAGGATTGGCTGGGGACTTCCACAGGGCCAGAGACCAGTTACGATATCTCTTTGTTGGTGAGGTAGTGTCCGCCACGGGCTTGTCGTAGTCGTTCGGAACGCCGCTTGTGGGCGTCCCAACCCTATCTGGCCACCCCGCACGGTGTGACGGGCGCGGACCCTCCGTGGGAATAGGTGCGCGGAGAGACAACTTGCCGCAACTTGGCAGATGTAGCCACCCTCAATCCTGCGGCGATTGCCGGCCTGGTGCAAAAGAACATCAAACAGCCGGACTGGATGTGGATAACGCAGTACAACGGGGTGGCGGTAGAATAGGGGCTGGATAGTGATCCGACACGGATGATGGGCGAGTTGAAACCACCCACTGGCTTGGGCCCGTCAACATCAGACCTCGGGGGTTTTGGAAACCTCCGAGGGCTCTAGGACAAGTTGCCAACTTGTCCTACGACTGCCGCCCTGCGTGTCCTCGACATCGTGTCCCAGTTCAGACTTGACTTCCTGCCAGGGCGTCGTTTCTCCCGCGTTGTAGGCCTCCAGTGCCCCGCGGGCGGATAGATGATCTCCCCCATCCCTAACCCTCGTACTCTCCACGCCACGCCTCGTGGAAACGGCCGATATCATCGAAAACCAGATTCGGCTGGTAAGCCGAGGTGTACAACTCCTCACGGTGGCTGATACCGGTCAGCACCAGAATCGTGGTCAGACCCAGGTTCTTGCCGCCCAGGATGTCGGTCTCCAGCCGATCACCGATGATGGCGGTGATATCTGGGGTGGCTTTCATCTTCTCCATCGCCAAGCGAAGGAGGGTAGGCTGAGGCTTACCTATGACCACGGGGGAGACCCCGGTGGCCGCCTCGAGGGCAACCAGGCTTACTCCGTTCCCCGGGAGAAGGCCCTCCTCCGTGGGGAGGGTGGTATCGGGGTTGGTGCCGATGAAGGTGGCGCCCGCTCTGATGGCCAAGCTGGCGATTTTCAGCTTCTCGTAGGTGAGTTGACGGTCCATGCCCACCACCACGAAGTCCACGTCCTGGCCGGTGAGCACGAACCCCTGCTCCTCCAGCGCCGAGATCAGTCCTTCTTCGCCTATCGCATAGACCCTGGCCGGTGGAGAAGCGATCTGGGCGAGATAGAGCGCGGTCGCCTGGCCGGAGGTGAGAATGTGGTCCTCGGTGATCTGGATGTCCATGGCCTCCAGCTTGGCCACGTACTGCCTGGGGGTCAGCGTCGAGTTGTTCGTCGCCAGGATGAAAGGAACACCTTCACTGCGCAGATAGCTCAAGAACTCCCTGCCGCCTGGCAGAGGTTCGAGGCCTCGGTACAGTACCCCGTCCATGTCTATGATCAGGTTCTTGATGGCTCTGAGCTTTTCCAGATCCGCTATCTGCATGGGACCCCCGTGGCGTGCACTTTCTCTCAGACTTGGGCCGCTGAGAGACCTGCGAGGTGGCAGGTGTCGTTCAGCAGAAGAAGGCGGTACTCACCCTGCTGACACTCCAAGACGCTGATAGCCGCGTTGTCCTGGGCTATCTTCCAGAAGCAGGAGTTGACAAGCCCAAGAGCCGTGCAGACCAGCACCCGATTGACGACCACGTGTGATACCAGGACGACAGCTCGTTCCGAGTGGCGCGCGCACACTCCTTGCATAGCATCCCAGGCCCTGTCTCTGACCTGCGCCAGACTCTCGCCCCCGGGGAACTCAACCAGATAGGGCGCTTGGATCCACGTCTGGTAGAGGTCGGGGTACTTGTCTGCCACTTCCTGCGGCGAATGCCCGGCCCACTGGCCATAGTCCACGTCGACAATTCCTTGCAACGGTCTTACCTCGTGCTTACAGGCCTCGGCTATGGGTTGGGCGGTGTGTAGCGCTCGCTTCAAGGGGCTGGAGTAGACGGCATCGATCGTCCAACCCCGCAGCCTCTCGGCAACCGCCTGAGCCTGGTCGTGCCCAGTCTCGTTCAGTTCGACATCCATGCGCCCGCGCAACCTCTCCACGCGGTTCCACTCCGTCTCCCCATGGCGCACCAGAATCACTCGTGTCATCCCGTTACCTCGCTCCGTCATAGTCGGCGGCGGTATCGATGTCGAGAAAAACGTCCTCTTCCTCCACCTCCACCGTCTCCATCTCGTCTCGATGTCGCAGGATGACTTCCCGTCCTCCTTGGTCGCCCTCCATGGTCAGGAGTTCGGGGAAGAGGGAGCGGCTGAACAAGACAGGGTTGCCTCGCCGCCCCTGATAGGCAGGGGCCACGATGGGGGCCAGAGTGCGACGGTAGGTGCTCAAAATGGTGTTGATCAGCTCCGTCGTGACGTTGGGTTGGTCCGCGAGCAAGAACAGGCAAGCCTCATAGCTGGCAGGCAGCGCTCCTAGCCCTGCGCTGACCGAAGTGCTGAGCCCCTTATCCCAATCGTGGTTGATAACCAATCTGATGGGCCGGTCCCTGAGGAGATCTCGAATCTTCTCAGCCAGATGACCCAGAACCACGATCACGTCTCCCAGCGACGATGCGAGGGCGGTGTCCACCACGTGCTCCAGCAGCGTGGTCGGTTTCCAGGGGAGAAGTTGCTTAGGAGAGCCGAAGCGGCGGGACTCCCCAGCGGCCAACACTACGGCGGCGACTCGTTCCCACGCCTCCTTCACCGGATCTTCCTCGGCCACCGCGGCCAAGATCACTCGCTGCACGCGCGGTTCATCAAGGAGAAGTTGAGCGATGTCGCGTGCAGGTTGCATCTCTGCTACCGTCACCTTATTGATGAGAGGAATGACTCTGGCGTGGGGAGGGGCATCTTTCAAACCTCCCTCTGGATGCACGACGACTTTGGAGACTATCTCCGGTGTGATCACCTGGCCGGGCTGAATACCCGCCAGCCGCGCCACCGTCTCGGGGCGGTGAGCGACCGTGTCGTCCAGCTTTCGCCTCAGGGCGTCAACCCCCACTACTGGCACCAGGATCGTCGTGCTGGAGGAGATCACGGGCTCGTGGGCTGCTGGAGCCTTCAACGATCGGCCCTTAGCGCCGTCGGCCTCCACGATCACGGCATCCACCTCGGGCAAGGAGATCAGCTCGTCGACCAGCGACGGCTCCACACCTGTGAGTTTCCCTTCGGCTTCTCTGAAGCCTGAGACCAGGGTGATGTGATTCTCAGTCTTCAGAGCGGCCCTCGCCTTTCGCAGCAGTCTCCCTTGGCCTGGTTCCAGAATGGTATGTTCGCCTCGCTCCTCCCGGCGAATCATGGTCGTCGTGGTGGTGACCACTCTCCATCCATCGGAGGCGAGTTCGTGCGCCAGGCGGAACATGGCAGTCGTCTTTCCGCCGGCACCCACGATGGAGACGACATCGCCTCGACTGATCTCTATGGCCTTGCTCAGACGCATTCTCTGGAGTCCCGAGTGGGTATTCTTGCGGATCGAACATGCAGCACACTAGTACATCGTAACCAAAGCTCTGGTAATCCTGTCATTGTGAGCGGAGCGAAGCAATCTCCACTTACCCATGAGAAGTTGACCCTCCCCTAGTTTTGTGGACACGGAATTAGGCAAAGTTCACGCTGCTGATGATAGAGTTGCTCATAGGCCTCCGGGCTGCGATAGTCCAGCGCCGAGTGGAGCCGACGTCGATTGTAG
>Ga0114930_10000638_pt1 | contig 36215 bp, 32 predicted proteins | sample AnhtaG_FD_87300 | JGI IMG/M metagenome (GOLD analysis project Ga0114930, IMG submission 87300) | Deep subsurface microbial communities from Anholt, Denmark to uncover new lineages of life (NeLLi) - Anholt_01485 metaG | ecosystem: Environmental > Aquatic > Marine > Oceanic > Sediment | place... | reverse complement strand
GAAGTAGGCATAAAGAGTGCCTCTTCATAGTTTTCATAAAAACATTGTATTATATGTTAGCGATAGATTTATTAAAAGTTTATCTATTTAAAATACTTAAGAAGCTGATGTTTTTATCCTTAAGGCTAACACCCATGGCTCTGCTCAAACTGGCTAAAGAGAGGTTATAGTCGATAATAGCCTTGAGTTCATTTGTATGGGCAGTAGTCAGATCCGTCTGGTACTGAAGGACAAAATAGTTTGTGCTGATGCCAACTCTGAGTTTTTCTTCCTCGGCTTCCAGTTGTCTTTCAGCTAGTTCCCTTGCAACTTTGTAAGCTTGAACCCTTTTGTAATCGGTCTGAACAGCTCTTACAACATTTTTTATTTCAAGAAAAATTTGCTGTTCCTGGTTCTTCAACCGCAGTAGTGCCTGATCCAGGTTAACCCTTGCCTGTGCATAGGAAGCACGTGATAGGACAGTGTTAAGAGGAATGGAGAGCGTCAGCCCAACAGACCAGTTATCGTATCTAAAGCCAAAAGCATCCTTCATCGCAGCAGAAGGGCTGCCTTCGAGCGTGCCGGTGGGGAGGAAACGGTCAGTAGGATCTTCAAAGAGAACCTGGTCTCCTGATATTCCAGGGCTCCAGAAAGATGCCTGAAGGCTTAAATCTGGCAGAAGCTGGTTTTTTGAATAGCTCAGATTTATCTCGTTGTTTTTTAAGCCAATCCTTGTGGCCTGAAGGTCAGGTCTATTTTCCATAGCTATTACAAGTGCCTCATCGAGATTCACTTCTTTTTTCTCGTATGTCGGCTTGTCTATGGGGATTATATTTGCTAGGTCAGCTCCTTCTTTTTCAACAACAAGATTGAGGGTTGTTTTTAAAAGATCCTCACTATTCTTTTCCTGTGCTTCTGCAGCGAGTATGTCCGCCTCTCTGGTAGCTACTGCGGATTGAGCATTTAAGATCTCTATTTTAGCCATAGTTCCTACTTCAACGGCCCTCTTGTTTTTTTCCAGCAGGTCCTGGGCTAATTTCAAAGATTGTTTCCTTACTTTAAGCATTTCGATATTGTAGACAAAATTCCAGTAAGCTTCTTCCACACTGTAGATTGTCTGTTGCAGAATTCTTTTAAATTGATTTTCTGATATGTCCATATTGTTATTTGCGATGATAATTTCTCTGCGGTTAACCTTAAAACCAAAATTTCTAAGCAAGGGCTGGGTGAAATTAAACCGAAGAGTACTTGAATAGATAGGATTAATGGTGTTAGTCACTCTGTTTGTGTCATTGATGTAGTTGGCTAGAGAGATGGAAAAATTTCCGCCTGTCGGAATAAGTTGGCTAATTTGGGCAGAATAATCGTCTCTATCAGATGTGATTTGAGTTGCAGCCTCTATCCAGGAATACGAGGCCTGATTTGTACTCCTCTTGCTTAAGTCAAAGGAAAGTTGAGGCAGGAATTTTTCTTTGGAAAGAGAGACATTAATGTCAGCAAGTTCTGGATTTAATACTTCAATGGCTACATTGAGATTATTTTTCATGGTTTTCAGGATGCAGTCTTCCAGCGAAAGAGATAAGGTGTTTTTCTCTTGCTGTGCCAGAGATGTTGTTACTGAGAATAAAATCAGGAATAAAAAAATTCCAATTGTACGCTTATACATATTTTTCCTCCTTAATTAGAATTAATGTAATGCTGGATAAGCGAGAAAAGCGAGGCAAACATAAAAAAAGAGGGAAGTTAATTTCCGATTTCAATTTTTTTGCCTGCCATGTCCGCTTGATCTTTTTTATTATTTTGTCCAGTTATAATGTAGAAATTTATTTACCTCTTTAAAAGATTGAATTATTTACTCGTATCTTAAAGCATCAATAGGATCTAATTTAGAAGCTTTAAATGCAGGAAAGAATCCAAAAACTATGCCAACAATTCCTGAGAAAAAGAAGGCAACTACAACAGAAAAATTAGAAACAAGAGTCTGCCACCCGGCTATGATAGAAATCAGTCTTGAGGCACCTACTCCAAGAAGGATTCCTAAGACTCCTCCCAATACACTAAGAACGATAGCTTCTAACAGAAACTGGAAAAGAATATCTTTTTCTCGAGCACCAACTGACATTCTGATCCCGATTTCCCGAATACGCTCGGTTACGGAAACAAGCATGATATTCATGATCCCGATCCCTCCTACAAGAAGAGAGACACAGGCAATCCCGCCAAGAAGAAATATCAGTACGTCTCGTGATTCTGCAGCTCCTTCTGCAATTTCCGCCATGTTGCTCACATTAAAGTCATCCTCAGCTCCAGGAGCAATCTTATGCTGAATCCGAAGGACTTCTTCGATTTGCTCTACAGCTTCAGTGGTCCTTTCCATGCTAACAGCTGAAATATCTATAGATTGAATATGAATGATTCCGAGGAGCCTCCTTTGGGCTGTAGTGTATGGAATTACAATCTGGTCATCTCTGTTAAACCACCCGCCTGACTCTCCCTTTTCTTCTAGGACACCGATTACACTGAAAGGAATTTTTTTAATTCTTATGATTTGCCCTATGGAATCTGCTCCTTCAAAAAGATTCTCATTCACTTCGCTTCCTAATACAGCGACTTTTTGCCCGGCTCTGACCTGGTTTTCGTCAAAGAAAATTCCATCTTCGACTGCCCATTTTCTTATATCCGGATACTTATCACTAACCCCGTATATGGATGTGTTCCAATTCTTGTTGCCGTAGACGACCTGAGCCCTAGTACTTACAGAGGGAGAGATGTACTGTACAGCATCACATTTTTCTAATATAGCTTTAGCATCGCCGGGCATAAGGTTGACATAAGTTCCTCCACCACCGTGGCGGCCTCGAAAGGAACGGCTTCCAGGGCGGACAAAAAGCAGGTTTGTTCCCATTGCGTCAAAACGTTTTTCAACCTCTCTTTTAGCACCCTGCCCGATACTGACCGTTGCAATAACAGCTCCAACACCGATGATTATACCTAAGGCTGTGAGAAGAGAGCGCATTTTATTCCTGAATAAAGCTCTGAGAGCTACTCGAATTGTTCTCAATATATTCATTTATTACTCCTCAATTAAAAAAAGAATTAAAAATCATAATTTAATTCTGTTCCTCTTTTATGATCTGGCCATCTTTAAGATAGATTCTACGATGGGTAATCTGAGCGACTTCTGAATCGTGAGTCACAAGTATGATGGTTATCTTTTTTTCGCTATTGAGCTTTTTAAAAATCTCCATGATCTCTTTTCCTGTCTTAGAATCCAGATTTCCAGTGGGCTCGTCAGCGAGCAGCAGGGAAGGATTATTGACTAGAGAACGGGCTATGGCCACTCTTTGCTGCTCCCCTCCAGAGAGCTGGTTTGTTTTGTGGAGTTCTCTGCCTTTAAGCCCCACTATTGCAAGAGACTCGTAAGCCATTTCCATCATCTCTTTTTTAGATGTGCTTGAATAGAGGAGCGGGAGCTCAGTGTTTTCCAGAGCAGTAGTGCGGGCGAGAAGATTAAAAGTCTGGAAGACAAATCCTATTTTTTTGTTCCGGATACGGGCCAGCTTGTTCTTATCCAGGGTGGAAACTTCTTCCCCTTCAAGGAAATACTTTCCTTCAGTTGGCCTGTCCAAGCAGCCTATAATGTTCATCAGTGTCGATTTTCCCGATCCAGAGGGGCCCATGATGGCTACAAGATCGCCTTCTTTGATGTTGTAAGAAACACCGCTTAAAGCATTAACTTGTGTTTCACCAACTTTATATATTTTTTTGAGGTCTTCTAATCTAATAAGGTTGTTATTACTTTCCATTTTCCTTTTGTCCTTATTTTTAGTTTTAAGTTTTAGGAAGTGAGGATCTTAGCGAAACATTCTCATCATTCTTCCCATGGAATCAGCTTGCCTGGAACTTCTGCTTTCTGAGCCTTCTCCGGTGATAACAAGCTGTTTTTCTTTTAAATCCCCAGAAACTATTTCAGTATAGGTGTTATCTGTGACACCGGTTCTTATAAAGGCTAATATGAGTTTTCCGTTTTCATCCTGATACCAGATCCGACCGACATTCCTCATCTGTGCTCCCCGCATGCCAAATGCTCTTCTTCCAGAGGATTGTTGGCCTGGCTGAGATTTTTGTCCTTCTGGTCTGGGGCGGGAGTCTCCTTTTTGATCTGTTTTTTCAGCCGGGCTTGAGCCTTCTTTTCTCCTGGTCATCCCCTGCCTCATGCTTGCCATAAGTTCTCTCATCTCTTCTGGAGATATAGAAGGATTAAACCGGAGAGCTGCATTAGAGACTCGAAGCGCGTTTTTTGCCTCTCCTGTCACAATAGAGACTGTGGCTGTCATTCCGGGTCTCAATTTCATCTCAGGGTTATCCACTTCAACGATCGTTGTATAGGTGACAACATTCTGAACAATTTCAGGAGAGTATCTAACCTGTCTGAGTTCGCCGTCAAATTTTTCATTTGGAAATGCATCAACAGTAAACCTTACTTTCTGGCCTTCTTTAACTTTCCCGATATCCGCTTCATCCACGCTGCATTCCACCTGCATTTTGCTCAAATTGTTGGCAATTTGAAAGAGGACAGGCGCCTGAAAGCTGGCAGCCACGGTCTGTCCCACGTTGATGTTCCGGTTTATGACAACTCCATCAATGGGCGATTTGATTATCGTATAGGTTAAGTCTACCTGACTTGTTTCAAGTTGAGACTTTGCCTGTTCCAAACTTGCTTCTGCGGATTTAATGTCAGATTTGGCGCTGAGATATTGGGTTTCGATTGTTTCTTTTTCTTCAAAAGAGATCAAGTCCGTTTCAAAAAGGTTTAAGGCTCGGTCAAGTTTTTTCTTCAAGTTATCACAGGATAGTATGGATTTTTCGAGTGAAGCCTTACGGCTTAGATAATTGGCTTCGTTCTGCCTGATCCGGGATAATACTTGTGATTGTTCCAGTTTAGCTAAAATCTGTTCTTCTTTGACCTGGGAATTAAAATCGACGTAGAGCTTTTCAATTTTTCCTGAGACCTGGGCTCCAACATCAACTATAGTCACAGGATTTAATGCCCCTGTTGTTACAACTAGGGCTTCAATGTCTCCTCTGTCAACAGCTTCTGTTTTATATTTTAACTCATTGCCATTATTGCCGTTAAATACCGTAAGCCCCAGAACAATCACGGTAGTTACAATAATGATACCTCCGACAATTATGATCTTTTTTTTCATTTTTTATCTCCTTTATCCTTTGTGCGGTTTTTTGGATGTCTTTTTCTTTTCTCCGCTTCTTTTTTTCTTTGAGAGATGTATTTTTGGATCATCGCTTCAAATTTAGCATTTTGCTCCTCAGTCAAGACATTTTTGATTTCACTTTTAAGTTGAGTCCTTATGCTTGAAATGCGTTCATCCATGTGGCTTCTCAGTTTTTTAAATCGTTCCTCATTATTCTTAAAGATCTCTCTTATCTCTTCCTGCTGTTCAGAAGTAAGGTTCAACTCTTGAGCCATTATTTTTAGAGATGGAAATCGAACTGGACTCCTTTTTTTTACTCTTCTTTCTTGTTTTTTTTTCATGAAGTTTTTTTCAAAGAGAATTCCGCCTGCAATTCCTACAGCAAAGACAATAACTAAAGAAAACACAATCCAGAATTTATTATTATTTTTCATAGGATTATCTCCTTGTCCCGTTTTTTTCTTCCATTGCAGTGAAGATCAGCATCATATTTTTGTCTTCAACTCCTACTCCCTCGAGTAAGGACGTTGTTTCCTGAAGAGGATTCAGGTTGCGAAGCAGAAGAGCTCCTGACTGGCTTAGTTCTTCATTATTATTGGGGAGAAAAAGAATGATAGCGACTGTGAGCAGAAAAACCGCAATCAGTGAAATAGGAATCGCCCTTATTCCCCACTGCTTCCACAGAGTCAATGGTTCATAGCTCTTACTTTCTTTCAGCTTGGGCTGTAAACGTTCCCAGAAATAGGGTAAAGGTTCAGGGTAGTCTTCCCCTTTTAGGGTATTGAGAATGTTTTGGTATTCTTCTTTTTTTGTTTGACAGATTGGACAATCTTTTAAATGTTCCTCGAGGGCTTGTTTCTCTTCTTTTTTTAAAAGCCCATCAAAGGATCGAGAAATTTTTCTCTCAACATTTTTACATTTCATGGTTGCCTCCTTCCTGACTTAAGAAAGGTGCTAATTTTTCCCGAAGAATTTTCCTGGCTCTATGCAGACGGGAGTCCACAGTGCCAGGGGAAATTTTCAGGATTTTGGAGATTTCCCCGTAGGGAAGTCCTTGAATATCCCTCAATGAAAGGATTACATGATATTTTTCTGGAAGAGTCTGGATAGCTTGATGAACAAGTTTTCTCCTCTGTTCCTCCGCATATTTATTTTCTTTCCTCACCGTATTATCCTCAAGAAAGAGCAAGCTCTCTTTTTTGCTTTCGATTAACATCTTGTTCATTCTTCCCTTTTTTCTTAAGTAATCTTTAACATGGTTCACAGTAATTCGGTAGAGCCAGGTGCCAAATTCTGATTTAAATTGAAACCTAGGAAGGGCAAAATAAGCCTTGATAAAAACTTCCTGTGCCATGTCATCAGCTGTTTCGTGATCACGTGTTAAGCTCCATGCCAAGTTAAATATTTTTATTTTATATTTTTTCACAAGGGAGGCGAAGGCCTCTTCATTGCCTTCCTGGCTCAACCGGACCAGTTCTTTTTCTTCCATTCAACTTCAACTTTTCTCTGCCTCCGTACATAATTTAGACGGAGGAAAGAAGAAAATCTTCCGCTTAATAGAATAAACAGAAGTATTTTTTAATTCATTTTCTATTTTAAGCTATAGGAATGGAACTATAAAGAATTATTTGTTTTTGAATAGAAAATAGATTAATTTGTATAGAGAAAAAGTTGTTTAATACAAGCTTATAGCTTGTCTATTTTACTGAAGATATAATGTGTTAAAAAGTAAGTGTTATTTCCTCTTTGCTGTCCATTCGAAGGAGGCGCGATCACCCATTTGAGCCTCTCCTGACATCGTATCACCTTCGATTTTCCCTTTGTAAGTCATGGTAATTTCTCCACCCTCACGGCCGGGGCGGGTATAAGACCATTCGATTTCATTTCCTTTAACAGTGCCTTCTGCTGTGACTTCATCCCCGCGGAATCCTGTCCAGGTTGCGGTTAGTTTTTCACCTTTCTGTTCAAAATGAATATCCTGTGTCCTCTCTCCTCGCGGAGTTGTCATTGTAAGTTCCCAGTCTCCTGTAACGTTTACATCTAATGCACTCAGGGAGACGGTCATCAAGACCAAAATACTTAAAGTAAAAAAGGAACGAATCTTTGACATCTTTTTCTCCTTTAATTTAATTTTTTTAAATCTATTGTTTAGACGAAAAATTTTTATTTCTCTTCCATAAAAACAGTTAGGATTTTATATTTTTTATCTTTTCTTCTTGTAATTCTTTAAATACCATATTCAGCAGAGAATGGAAAGAGAGAAAATTTATTCTTATGTTCTACAAATTTGTTGGCTAACCAACAATTTTGTAATCGGCTTTGAAGCGTCTCTTCGTATAACTTGTTTATATTAAACAAAATATAAGTTGGCACAATTATTGCTGTAGTTATTATCTCAACGATCAAAGGAGGTTAAAATGAGAATTAAAAGAACAATGGTATTGGTAGGATCATTATTGATCCTGGGTTTAGGGTTTACGTTCGGTCAAGAGAAAGCTCAGGAAAAAGTGCGCAGTAATGTTCAGACAAGAGTAGAAAATCGGCTTCAAGCCAGGTGGATGTTTTTTGATGAAAATGGAGATGGAATTTCAGATTTTGCTCGAGACCACGACAATGACGGAATTCCTAACTGTCAGGACCCTGACTGGACAAAACCAGAGGATGGAACCGGATATCAGAACAGATACAGGAATGCTTCTTCCTCAGAGGAGTTTGAATACAGGAATGAGCGTCAAAGCGGAATTGGCTGGAACAAAGCATCTTTCAGATATAACATGACTAACATGGCAAAATTTTGCCGAGGTATTCGTGGAGGCAGTGGATTGAATAAAAATACTTCAAAAAGGGGACAGCGCTAATCTAGCAAAGAGATAATGACCTATTCTTCAAAAAAGAGAGGAAAGGAATGTAGCTCCTTTTCTCTCTTTAAAGGAGCTAAGAATGAAAAAGTTCAGCATTTATTTTTTTCTAATTTTATTCCTGAATACAGCATTGGGAGCTGACACACTTTCGTTATCTTTCTTTCAAAATATGACGGATAATCTATTTCAAAATAGATATTCAGAGCCGGATCAAATATCTTCCTTCAATTTTTATATTGACAAGAATATTTCTGGGTTTTCGTTTTTTACGGAAGGTAATTATTCCTATCTACACAAGAATCCTAAGCTTGCGTATTATCTCCATGATATAGGCATAGATTATCTTAGGCCTGTAAACGAGAAAACGGCATTTTATTTTTCCCTGATAGGTCAGGGGGCTTTCTATCGATCTGATTATGAGGATTTCAATTATTTTTCTTTTAATTTTTTAGCTGCTTTTAAGACCTATATCAGTCAGACCTCAATTTTGAAGTCAAACTATATCCTGGAATACAAGAAATATAAATATTCCCTTTTTGATTTTGTCAGTCATTCTGTATTTTTATCCTTCGATAAATTTTTCCAGACAAAAACAACATTAAAATCAGAGATAAGCTGGGGCTATAAAAACTTTCTCCATCCCTATTCGTCTGAGGAAGCTATTCCGGAAGATTATACGGAGGACAATCACTCGGGAAGGAGGACTTATATATTTGTTCCAAAAATTGAATATGAAGAGCAGGGGATTCAAATTTTTTCCATCAAGGGATTAATTGCACAGGGAGTTGGAGATAGAATTGGCCTCAGGATTTCAGGTATGAAACAGTGGATTCTTTCAGGAGGGAATCCTTTTAGCTCGGTTGAAGAATTCTATATGGTGGAAAATCCCTCCTATGATAGTTATTCATGGACAGGGTATCAGCTCAGCAGCCAGCTGGCAGTACTGGTTCCCTGGGACATTGAACTTAAAATAGGCTATACTGTGGATAATAAAGAATTCCATGGAATTGAGAGCATGAGTATAGAAGGGGACACCTTAGGTATTACAAGGAAAGATGAGAGAGGACAGTTTGAGGCGAGATTGGAAAAGAATTTCCCAAAATTTTCTATATTTCTATCTTATTTCTACATCGATAACCAGTCAAATGATCCTTTTTTTGATTGGCAAAGTAATTTATTTTCTGTGGGTATAGAATTGAATACGTTTATTAATAAAAAGAAATGAAGAGAAGAATAAGCATTCTCTCACTGCTGATATTTATGGTGTTCTGGAGTGTATCCTTTGGCCAGAAGCAGCTGCCTTATTACAATGTTGATAAAGAAATAAAGATTAAAGGGACGATTCAAAAGATTATCATAGAACCTCGGTACAAAAATAACTCTCCTTTCTTAATTGTTATACTTGAAGAAAAAAATACTCGTCGGATGTTTAATGTGGAGATCAGTCCAGTCCGGTTTTTCTCAGTCGATTTCCACAAGGGCGCAAATCTCGAAGTTGTAGGCTCGATATATTCAAAGGAAGAAAGGAGCCAGAACATCATTGCCCGTCAGATTCGATTCAGGGGAGAGATATTAGTTCTACGGGACAAACATGGCTTTCCCGTCTGGAGAGGAGGCGGCATGATGCACAAAAAGAAAAGAAAAGGCAAAGATTTTTGAGAGGCAAGAATTTCCTTCTCTTTTTTTACCTTCCTTTTTTAGGGATAGTCATTATCTTTTTTGTTTTCTCTTCTTTGAACCGCTCATACATTAAAAATAAAACAGAAGATTTAGTAAAGGGACATCTTCAAGCAACGGCAGAAATATTAAAAGTCAATATATCCCATCTCTTAAAAGAAGATTATTCAGTGAATGAAATCTTTGAATCCTATTCCAGGGAAGAAGGTATTTATTATATGGCTTTGCTTAATGAAAAGAAAGAGATTTTGAGCTGGAGCTCTCGTTTTGAAGGATACCTCCCGCTTTCTCTTCAAGTCATAGAAAATGAGGAATCGTGGATTATTGATTCTCCTGCGGGAAAGATATTCAACTTTTTTTCTCCTTTTTTTCCTGCAGAAGGAAAAACCTATTTTCTTTATTTAGGTTATTCCCTGAAGAATTTAGAGGAAATGATTGTCTATTCCCGAAGAAATTTCTTTTATATTTTTGGTCTTATTTTTGCTGTTGGCATCATTTTTTTTATGGGCCTTTATCAATTTCAAAGAAATTATCTGGAGAAAAAAAGGGAGGCAGAAGAGGAAAAAAGAGAAAAAGAAAGATATCGAGAGATTTCTGCTTTTACATCAGGCTTAGCCCATGAGATCAAAAACCCTTTAAACAGTTTTTCCCTTCTTTTGGATTTGCTGCATAAAAGAATGCCCCAAGACCTTCGAGCAGAGGTTTCTCTTGGGAAGGCGGAAATTCAGAAAGTTTCCAGAATTATTGATCAATTTACAGTTTCTTTAAAGCCTTTGAGATTAAATAAAGAGACGTTCTTGCTGAAAGAGATGATCTTGTATGTTCGTGAACAGCTCGCGAAGGAGTCAGGCAAGAAAGGTGTTAATATACAATATTTCCAGGCTTCATCTATAGTGCTGAAGGCGGATAAGGGATTGATGAGCCAAGCCTTATTCAACATTTTTAAAAATTCTCTTGAAGCCACTAACGATGGAGTTATTTCAATCCAGGGGCAGCAAACGAAGAAAAAAGTTATTATAAGAATTGAAGATTCAGGTAGAGGGATATCTAATGAAGACAAGGAGCGCATTTTTGAGCCTTTCTTTTCCAAAAAGGAAAAAGGGATGGGAATCGGGCTTTACCTTGCAAGGAAAATAGTTGAAGCCCACGGGGGAAAGATTAAAGTCAAAAGCGAAATAGGGCTAGGAACGACTTTTTTCATCCAGATTCCAGGAGGCTAAGATGGACAAAGCGAATATTCTGATTGTTGAAGATGATCCTCTGCAAAGAAGATTGATTAAGGAAAATCTTGAACAGGAAGATTATGCTGTCTTTGAAGCATCTAATGGTAAGGAAGCCAGCAATATAATTGCTCTTCATTCCATAGATATTGCAGTTGTTGATTACAAACTTGATGGGGAAACAGGGATAAACGTGATCCAAGAGATTTTAGAACAAAATCCCCTCGTGACTTCTATTGTTGTAACTGCTTATGGCAATATTGAAAATGCTGTGGATGCAATAAAAAAAGGAGCTTACGATTATATTGTCAAACCTATCGATTTTGATAAATTTCTGTTAGCCATAGAGAGGGCATTAGAAAGACAAAAACTGAAAAAAGAAATATCCAGCCTCAAAAGTTCCCTGGAAGAGAAATTTAGTTCTAAAAACTTTATTTTTACCTCGTCGAAAATGGAGGAGGTGACTATTCTGGTTTCAAAAGCCTCAAAGAGCGATGCAACCGTTATTATTTCGGGTGAAACTGGGACAGGGAAAGATTTTGTGGCTAAAACAATCCATTTTTCCTCTAAAAGAAAAAAAGGGCCCTACTTGGCTGTTAATATTCCTGCCCTTCCAGAAACTTTAATAGAAAGCGAGCTTTTTGGAGCTGAAAAAGGGGCTTTTACAGGGGCTTATGAACGGAAAATAGGCAAGTTTGAGGCTGTGTCAGGGGGAACACTCTTACTAGACGAAATAGGCGACCTCCCCCTCCAAATGCAGGTGAAACTTTTGCGCTTCCTGCAGGAAAAGGAATTTTTCCGCCTGGGGTCTTCCCAGCCTTTGAAATCTGACGTGAGGATTATAGCTGCAACGAACAAGGATTTAGAGAAATTGGTGAAAGAAGCAAAATTCAGGCCTGATCTTTATTACCGTCTGAATGTCATCTCTATCCTAGTCCCTCCGCTCAGGAAGAGAAAAGAAGATATCCCCCCTCTGGTTGATTATTTTATCAGGAAATACAGCAAGAAAGAGGGAAAGGATATAGAGGGAATATCAGCCGAAGGTATGAACTTGCTGCTTAATTATCTGTTTCCAGGAAACATAAGAGAATTGGAGAACATAATAGAAAGGGCTGCTGTCTTTTGTGATAGAAATTTTATCACTTCAGCCGACTTGCCGGTATTTTTAAAAGATAAAAAGGAAAAAGAATTAATAGAAGAAGGGCTTTCTTTAAAAGATAGAGTCAAGCAGCTAGAGATTAAAGAAATAAAGAAAGCACTTCTTGAAAGCGGCAAAGTAAAAAGCAAGGCTGCCCGGTATCTGGGGATCACAGAAAGAATTTTAAGTTACAAGATGAAAGTATATAATTTATCCTCTGATTAAAAACTCTGATAATAATTAATTTTTCCTTGTTATTGACATTCCTTTTTGACTTTAATGTAATATATCCTTCAAAGAAGGAAACTATTCAATGTTTGTATGGATTTTTCATCGAGTTAGCGGCCTTCTGCTTATTCTACTCCTGGGTGTTAAGTTTTCAACTTCCTTTTTTTTGATGACGAAGGCACAAAAACCAGACTGGGCCCTTGTTCTTCATACTAATCCTTTTACAGACACGCTCCTTATTGTTTTAATCGTTTTTCATGCTCTTTATGGTTTGCGAACAGTTATTATTGATTTAGGGCTTCGAAAAGAAAAAATGCTTTTCTGGGTCTTTACTCTGCTGAGCGTTGTTTTAAGTGTTTTACTGCTTTTTGTTTACTTTACCAGGAATTACTGAATGATAAGGCAGGACATCCTTATCGTTGGGGGTGGATTGGCAGGACTGGCCGCCGCACTCTCCAGCGATCCTCAACTTAAGGTTGCCGTTATATCCAAAGTCCACCCGCTTCGCTCTCACTCAGTTGCTGCTCAAGGGGGAATTAATGCTCCCCTGGGAAACAATCCAGATGCAAAAGATGACAACTGGGAGAAACATGCCTTTGATACGATTAAGGGGAGTGACTATCTTGCTGATCAGGATGTTGCAGAACTGATGTGCGAGAGGGCGGTTCCTGCCATTTATGAGTTGGAGCATATGGGAGTCCCATTCAGCCGTTTTCCCGGAGGTGTCATTGCCCAGAGGCCCTTTGGCGGAGCAGGATTTCCCAGGACATGTTATGCAGCTGATAGAACCGGTCTTGTTATCCTCCATACTCTTTTTGAACAGTCCATTAGAAAGAATGTTAAGTTCTACAATGAATGGCTGGTGACCAAACTCATTGTCAAGGATGGAAAGTGTCTGGGAGTTATTGTCTGCGATTTTGCCACCGGTCAGATTATTCCTGTAGAAGCCAGAGCTGTTATTTTTGCCACCGGGGGCTACGGGAGAGTTTACCAAAAAACGACCAATGCCTTTATCAATCATGGAAGCGGTATCGGAATAGCCTACAAGGCTGGCATCCCCTTAAAAGACATGGAATTTGTTCAGTTCCATCCTACATCTCTTTTTGACGTAAATATTTTGATCACAGAAGGAGCGCGGGGAGAAGGGGGATATCTGGTTAATAATAAAGGGAAAAGATTTATGGCTGATTATGCACCTTCGGCCATGGAGCTTGCTCCCAGAGACATCGTTGCCCGTGCCATACAGACAGAAATTGATAATGGAAACGGCTTTGAAGATCAGTATGTTCATCTGGATTTGAGGCATATAGGGGAAGCTATAATTAAAAAAAGGCTTCCGGGTATAAGGGAAATCTGTATAAATTTTGCAGAAATTGATCCAATAGAGTCGCCTATTCCTATCCAGCCAGCCCAGCATTATTCAATGGGTGGAATTGATGTCAATATGAAATGTTCCTCTTGTGTTGAAGGATTTTTCGCAGCAGGCGAGTGCGCCTGTGTGAGCATTCATGGAGCTAACCGTCTTGGGGGAAATTCCCTGCTGGATACAGTTGTTTTTGGAAGAATTGCAGGAGAAGAAGCTTCAAATTATGTCAAAGGAAGCGAAAAATCCAACAATAGTGAAAAAATTCTCCTTGAGCAAGCTCTGGAAGTGAAAATGAAAGTGGAGGAATGGGAAGGCAAAGACTCTGGAGAAAAAATGTTTCGTCTGTTAAACAGATTAAAAGAGGTTATGAGTGAAAAAGTTGGGATTTTTCGGGACAAAAGAGACTTAACTGAAGCGCTGGAGAAAATCTTGGAGCTGAAAGAAGACTATAAAAGGATTTATATTTCTGGAAAATGCCTCCGTTACAGCCAGGAGCTTGTGAACATTTTTGAGTTTGATTCTATGCTGAACTTGGCTGAAGTGATTACTTTAGGAGCTTTAAAAAGAGAAGAGACCAGGGGCTCACACTTTCGACTTGATTTTAATAAGCGTAATGACAAAGATTGGCTAAAGCATACTCTTGTTACTAGAGAAGAGGACAAAGCCAGGATAAGCTATAAAGATGTAAAGATCAACAAATACAAGCCAGTCGAGAGAAAATACTGAGATGAAGTATCTTTTTAGGATTTTAAGGTATGATCCATTAAAAGATGAACATCCCTTCTTTCAGGATTTTTTCTACGAAACGGATGAAAAGAAATCAGTCATAGAAGCTTTGATGGATATTCGGAATGAGCAGGATTGTACTCTTGCTTTTAGATATAGCTGCAGGGAAGCTATATGCGGCTCATGCGCCATGGTTATTAACGGTAAGTATGATCTGGCCTGCCGGACTATGTTAAATTCTTTAATGTCTTCGCTTATTGTAATAGAGCCTCTCCCCAACATGGAAATCCAGAAGGATTTAGTGGTCAACATGGACCCCTTCTTTGAAGCCCTGAATAAAATTGAACCCTATATTGAATCCGAAGCGGATTTTTCCGAAGGGGGGTATCGGATAGAAGAAAAGGAAATGGATAAAATTCTCCAGTACGTTAACTGTATATTATGTGGCTCCTGCTACAGCGCCTGCCCTGTGGCTTCAAGGGATGAAAATTACCTGGGACCGGCTGCGCTGGCCAAGCTCTATCGTTTTGTTAAAGACCCAAGGGATAAAAGACCTTTCTCAATCTGGTCTAAAGTAAACACAGAAGGAGGAGTCTGGGGGTGTGATACAGTTTTTAAATGTAATGAGGTTTGTCCGAAGAGTGTAAGGCCTGCAGATGGTATTGAAGCATTAAGAAGAAAACTGATTGTTGAAAAGATCAAAAGGATTTTTAAATTTAAAAGATGAAGCTAAAATATTCTCTTTTTACTCGTCGCCAATTTTTAAACGGCCTTTTTGGAGGATGGCTCGGAGCCTTAATGGTTTCCTTTCTGTATCCTGTTATAAAATTTGTTTTTCCTCCTACAAGAGAGCCTGATCAAGTTATATTACCTTTTTTAGATTTTAAGGATATGAAGCCAAATTCCGTTAAAGTTTTTTCATGGGGAAGCAAGCCTGGATTTGTAAAAAAGAATAAAAATGGTTCTTATTGGGCGTTTGTTGCTGTTTGCACTCACCTGGATTGTAATGTTACATATATTCCAGAGCAGAGAAAATTTTTCTGCGCATGTCATGATGGCTGGTATGATGAGAATGGGACTAACATCGGGGGGCCTCCTCCTCGTCCCCTACGGCGCTTGATCTTAATTATTGAAGGGGAAGATTTAATCATAAAAAGAGAAGGTGTAAAGTGAATCTTTTGGGCAAAAAAAAACGAGCACAATCCTGGTTTGATGAACGATTTGGGATTTCAGGGATAGTCAAATTCCTGAGGGAAAAGAAGATTCCCCAGCATAAACATTCATTGTGGTACTACACGGGAAGTGCCATTATGCTCTTTTTTGTTATTCAGGTTATTACAGGATTTATGCTTGTTTTTTATTATAATCCCACTCTGGCAGAGGCAAACAAAAGTGTTGGGCGTATAATGACTGAAATCCCTATGGGCTGGATAATCAGGTCAATCCACAGCTGGTCATCATCTTTTATGATTGCCTTTGTTTTTATCCATCTTCTCAGTATCTGGATCACAAAAGCTTATCGCAAGCCAAGAGAGCTGACCTGGATGAGTGGAGTTTTTCTTCTTTGTGTTACTCTGGCGTTTGGTTTCACAGGATATCTGCTCCCCTGGGATGACCTCTCTCTTTCAGCTACAAAAGTGGGGACAGATATTCCGCGTTCTATTCCTATCGTGGGAGTCTGGGTCACTAAGCTGCTTCGAGGAGGTGAAGACGTAACAGGAGATACCTTAACCCGATTTTTTGGATTTCATGTCTGTATTCTCCCTGTTTTTATATTTATCCTTCTGGCTGTTCACGTATATCTCATTCAGAAGCAGGGAATGAGCCTCCCCCTGGCTGTTGAAAGCAAGAAGGAAAAGATACAGGAGCTTCCTTTCTGGCCGAATTTTGTTTATCGGGAATCTGTTGTCTGGTTAATTCTTCTGGGTATTCTCTTTACAGTAGCTATCTTTTTACCCCCTTCCCTTGATAAATCGGCGGATTTGATGGCCCCTGCTCCTGAGGGGATAAGGCCGGAATGGTACTTTCTTTTTCTATTCCAGGCACTTAAAATCTTTCCGGCAAAAATACTCTTTATAAACGGAGATACTTTTATTGTCATATTGATCTTAGTGGAGTTTCTTCTCTTCTTTTTCCTGCCTTTCCTTGATAATAAGCCGGCCGAGATAAAGGGGAAATTTATCACCTTTTTAGCTTATGTAACTATCGTATATGCTGTAGTAATGACGGTCTGGAGTCTATTATGATGTGGAAAATGAAAAGACTCTTGGTTTTTTCCCTGCTGATTTTTTTGTTATTTTCTTTTTTCCTCTTGAAATTAAACTTTGCTCAGGAGGTTATGGAAGAGGAGCAGAATAAAATAACTCAGGCTGAAGAAAATGCCGAGAAAATAGTTCCCTCTCCCAAAGATATTAAAGAATCAATAGGAATTTATGTTTTTGTGGTCTGGATGTGGATTGCGATAATTGTCCTCATTTATATCCTGAGGTTGAAAATAAAGGAAGTTGATAGACTTTTTTACATCCGCTTTTTTTCCGCCAAGAAAAAATAATCCTCCATTTTTTTAACCTTATTACGATCTAGAGTAAAGTGTATTAGTATACGTGGCCGTAGCATGTGGCCGGGAGATCGAGAAAAATCTGAGCAACTTTCCATATCTCCTTCGTCATATTTGTTAGTTAAACTTGTTTGAGGTTAAAAGCTATTACTTGGGAGGAAAGAACCAAAAAATGCAAAAAAGAGAAGGACATAGAGAGAGACTCAGGGAGAAATTCTTGAAAGGTGGACTTAAGGGATTTCTGGATTATGAGATTATCGAGCTCCTCTTGACTCTCGGAACTCCACGCAAGGATTGTAAAGTACAAGCAAGGGAAGCTGTAAAAAAATATCAGACACTGAGAGGGATACTTGAGGCTTCACCTGATGAGCTCCAGGAAATACAAGGAATCGGGCCCCACAATATTTTTGGGCTAAAGCTCATTCAGGAGGTCTCCCGACGTTTCCTTAAAGAAAAGATGATGAGCAGGCCTTATTGTCATTCCTCAAAAGAGGTATTTGATTATCTTTACCATGCTCTCAGGGATGTAAAAAAGGAGAAATTTAAGGTGCTCTTCTTAGATGCTAAGAACCAGATACTGGAGGAAAAGACTGTTTTTGAGGGAACTGTAGACTCAAGCGCTGTTTACCCAAGAGAAATCATGAAAGAGGCCTTGAGGTGCGATGCATCATCCTTGATTTTTGTACACAATCACCCATCGGGAGATCCTGAACCTTCTGCGAGCGACAGAGAAATTACTAAAGATCTGGTTTTTGTAGCTAATATTATGCAGCTGAAGGTGTTGGATCACATCATAATCGGGAACAATTGCTATTTTAGCTTTGCTGATGAAGGATTGATTGAAGATTATGATATAATGTTTCACGATTTCCATAAGAGAGGTTATGAAAGGAAGAAATAGGAATAAAAATAATGACTTAAAGTGGTTCTCTTCCATTTTGTGTAGGTAATAATCAGAATGTATTCGGGAATGGTCTTGCTTCCGTTCAGATTTTTCACGCCATCCCTTATTCGCTCTTCTCGGCGGCTGCGTAACTCGCTTTGCTCAAACATACTCGCCGCCCGACTCTGTCGGGTTTCCTCGAAGAGCGATTCAGGGAGGCTAAATCTTCAAAGGTCGCTTCATCCATCCTCGAATACTTTCTTTTGATCTATCAAGACATGTTTTACCCACACAAAATGGAAGAGGATCCTTAAAGTAAAATTAACGAGAGGAGGTCAATATGCCCAGCGATATGGAAATAGCAATAAAAGCTGAGATAAATCTGATTGAGGAAATTGCCGAGAAATTGGGAATAAGCGCTAAGCACCTCGAGAAATACGGTAAATATAAGGCGAAAATATCGCCTGAAGCATCTCAAAAAAAAGGGGATAAAAAAGGCAAGCTTATAATGGTCACAGCGATGACTCCAACTCCGGCCGGAGAAGGCAAGACCACAATATCTATCGGTTTAGCTGACGCCCTGAATCAATTGGGGAAAGAGACAGTTGTGGCCTTAAGAGAGCCGTCACTCGGACCTGTTTTCGGGATGAAAGGCGGAGCGACTGGAGGAGGATATGCCCAGGTGGCACCCCGTGATGAGATAAACCTCCATTTTACCGGAGATATTCATGCTGTAACAGCAGCGCACAACCTCCTTTCAGCTATGGTGGATAACCGTCTTCATTTTGACGGTTCTTGCGGGAAACTCGACTGCCGAAGAGTGTCCTGGAAGCGGGTTATGGATATGGATGATCGTGTCCTGCGAGAGATTGTGGTTGGAATCGGGGGCCCACTCCGCGGAATTGCGCGAGAGACTGGTTTTGATATAACAGCTGCCTCTGAAGTTATGGCTATTTTATGTCTTGCTGAGGATTTAAAGGATTTGAAAAAAAGGCTGGGGAATATATTTATAGGGTATTCCCCGGATAGAAAGCCTGTTTTTGCCAGGGAGCTAAAAGCTGAAGGAGCGATGGCAGCCCTGCTTAAAGATGCTGTTAAGCCAAATCTTGTCCAGACGTTGGAAGGAACTCCTGCCCTGATCCATGGAGGGCCATTTGCAAACATTGCCCATGGCACTAATACCATTATTGCTACAAGAATGGCTCTTCAATTGGCTGATTTTGTTGTGACCGAATCAGGGTTTGGTTCAGACCTTGGAGCAGAGAAGTTTTTCAATATAGTTGTCAGGACAGGCCAAATTCCTCCGCCTGATGCTTGTGTTCTTGTGGCGACTCTCAGGGCTCTAAAGCTTCATGGTGGAGTTGAGCTGGGGAAGGTTTATGAAGAAAATGTGGCGGCCGTGGAGCAGGGATTTGAGAATCTCCAAAAGCATATAGAAAATATACGGATTTTTGGAGTTCCTTTTGTTGTCACTTTAAATAGATTTCCAACAGATACGGAGGCAGAGATAAATAAAATCCTGGATCTTTGCCAAAAGGAGAGGGTCAGAGTTGCCCAAAGCGAAGTTCACAGTAAAGGAGGACAGGGTGGGGTCGAGTTGGCGAGAGAAGTATTAAGCGCGATAGAGGAGGACGCAAGCCAGTTTCGATTCCTTTATCCTTTAGATATGCCTCTTGTCGAGAAGATTGATGTTATTGCCAGAAAAGTTTATGGGGCGTCCTCTATTGCCATGGAAGGGAAAATAAGAAGGAAAATACGCAGGATTGAGAGAGAAGGATTTGGAAATCTTCCGGTTTGTATTGCTAAAACGCAATATTCCCTTTCGGATGATGACGAGGCGCTGGGAAGGCCCAGAGATTTTGTTTTGATTGTAACCGATGCTTCCCTCAGTTCAGGAGCAGGTTTTGTGGTTGTTTATTGTGGGGATATTATGACAATGCCTGGTTTGCCAAAGATACCTTCAGCTGAAAGAATAGATATAGAAGAAAATGGGAAAATAATCGGGTTGACCTGAGGTATACTTTATCCCGTCCCAATTCCAGTTAATTTTGTTAAATAAGAGTTTCCACTAAAACAAGGATTGAAACAAACTTAATACTAGTTGCAATGATATTCTTCAGCTAATTTTTGGAAAGAGAGAGACTGCATAGAGTGGATAATTACAGATGTAATTGTCCTTTTTAAAGTTCATGAGAGTTGACCGGGATAGAATTGGAGGGTGATATTTTTCGCCATAAATTCTAAGACTTTTTTTCTTTTTGCTGATTCCTGCCTTTACCTCGATAGGAAAGATTTGTTCATTGTAGGAAATAATAAAATCCACCTCTGCTGAAGTATTGCTTGTCCAATAATAAAGTTCTTTATGATTATTTGCAATTAATTCCTGTGCTACGTAATTTTCCACAAATGCCCCATTATATTCTGAAAATAGACGATTGCCTTCAACAATTGTTCTTTGAGATATATTAAGTAGAGAACCCAGGAGTCCGATATCCAAAAGGAAAAGTTTAAATATATTGTCTTCTCTGTAGCCACTTAGAGGAAACCTTGGTGTTTTAATATTAAAAGATTTATATACAAGTCCTGTATCTACAAGCCACTGAATTGCTTCGTTGTAATCTCTTGCACGCGCATTTTTTGATATCTCTGAGAATTTGAATTTTTTATTCTCTTTTGCTAATTGTCCGGGAATAGCATTCCATGTATTATTGATTTTTATAGCTTCAGATTTTGTTGAGTATTTTGAAAAGTCAATTGTGTAAGCTGTCAGTATTTCATCTTGAATTACCCTAACCTTATTAAGATCTCCATCTTTTTTGTATTGTACTATTGCTTCAGGCATGCCGCCGATGAAGTAATACATTTTTAAGTCATCAATAAGTTCTTTGTGAAAAGTTTTTTCTATAGAGTCAAAGGTTGTTTTGCTTTCTAAATAATTACGGAGTTGAGATTTCCCCATGCCACTGAGATATTCCCGGAAGGAAAAAGGGAATAGATTCATAAAGTTTACTTTTCCAACTGGAAATGGAGCAGACTGGCCAATTTTTATTCCAAGTAGTGAACCTGCTGCAGCGATATGGTATTCATTTGCTTTTTCATTGAAATATTTAAGGCTGTTTATTGTTTCAGGAGAATTTTGAACTTCGTCAAAGATTATTAGTGTCTTTTCAGGATAAATTCTTGTTTCCAGGTAAATTGATAATTTCTCTATAATTTTTTCAGGCTGAATTCTGCCTTTAAAAAAATCGTTTAGACCTGGATTCTCTTCAAAATTAAAATAAGCAATATTTGAATATTCTCTTCTGCCAAATTCTTCTAAAATGAAAGTCTTCCCAACCTGTCGAGCACCTTTAAGGATTAGAGGTTTTCTAAGGCTTGAATTTTTCCATTCGAATAATTTTTTATATATATCTCTTTTCATAACTATTTTATAGCAAAAAACGTGAAATAATGCAATTATTTTCCCGGAAAAACGTGAATAATACCTGTTATCTTTTTGCTGAAACGTGAAATAATGCAATTATTTTCCCGGAAAAACGTGTGTTTTATGAGCTGCTGAGTTACTAGGTCCCTTGGGTAGGATATTTCAACATTTATGATTTTCCTCTCCTGGTCTTTAATATGTGAAAGTTCCGGGACAACAAAAACTACATAATTAGGATAACGGAACCCCCGGCATATTTTGAAAACCTAATCTCTGAGAATAGGATTTGTTTGACAGCCAAAACAGGCAACATAATGAGAATAAAGAGAAAAGCTCTGTAGAGGTTTACACTCCTTTTTAATTGTGATAAAAAGGGAAGGTAATATAATATTCAAATTTTATGCGAAAGGTTTAATCAATGTGTGAATTAAGAGATGTTTTTATTGTCAGTGCTGCTCGCACAGCTATAGGCAGCTTTTTAGGAACAATAAAAAATTTTAAAGCTCCTGAGTTGGGTGGATTGGCTATCAAGGAAGCTGTGAAGAGAGCCGGGATTTTAGGTGGAGATGTTGAAGAAGTAATTATGGGAAATGTTGTTTCAGGAGGCCTGGGACAAGCTCCTGCCAAACAGGCAGCAGTAAAAGGTGGGATTCCGTATACAGTGAGCTGCTTTGCTGTTAACAAAGTTTGCGGCTCTGCTTTAAAAGCTGTTGTTTTGGCTGCTCATGCTATCTGGCTTGAAGAGAAAGAGATTATTGTAGCTGGTGGAATGGAAAGCATGAGCCAGGCACCTCATCTTCTCTGGGGAGCAAGGGAAGGGGTCAAATTTGGAGATTTAAAAATTAAAGACTCCATGATTCTGGACGGTTTATGGTGCGCTTTTGACGACCATCACATGGGAAACACAGGAGAAGTTATTGCTGAAAAATTCGGCGCCACTCGCGAGGAGCAGGACGTTTATGCTTCAAGCAGCCATCAGAAAGCTATACATGCCATTGAGAAGGGCTATTTAAAAGATGAAATTTTTCCTGTGGAAGTCCCGCAAAGGAAAGGTGATCCGGCGATTTTCGAAATAGATGAAGGGCCCCGGAAAGATGCTACTCTTGAAAAATTGACAAAGCTCAGGCCTGTATTTAAAAAAGATGGGACAGTTACGGCTGGAAATGCGTCTAGTTTAAATGATGGGGCTGCTGCTGTTGTTGTAGCTTCAGAAGATGCTGTTAAAGATAAGAATATGCAACCCATGGCACAAATATTGGGAGCCACAACCAACGGTGTGGAACCTTCCATGGTAATGTATGCGCCCAAAGGAGCCATTGAAAAATTGCTGGCCAATGTGGGCTGGAAAGTTGAAGATGTCGACCTGTTTGAGATTAATGAGGCTTTTTCTTCCCAATTAGTAGTTCTTATTAAGGAACTGGGGCTTGACAGAGAGAAAGTTAATGTTCATGGAGGAGCCGTAGCTTTGGGCCATCCGATTGGAGCAACAGGAGCCAGGATTTTAACAACATTGATTTACGCTTTAAAGCACAGGGGACTGAAAAGAGGCATTGCCTCTCTCTGTTTGGGGGGAGGAGATGCTGTAGCCATGGCAGTAGAAATGGTATAATCAAGGAGGGATAATGGCTGTAAAAAATATAGGAGTTGTTGGAGCAGGAACTATGGGAATGGGTATTGCCCAGGTTGCCGCCACCTCTGGTTTTGAAGTTTTTTTGAATGATGTGAAGGAAGATTTTCTCCAGCGTTCTTTGGAGAGAATCGATAAGAGCCTCAGCAAGCTTAAAGAGAAAGGGAAAATCGAAGAAGATAAAGAAACTATTTTATCCAGGATAAAAACTACAACAAATCTCTCAGACTTTAAAGAGGCCGAATTTGTTGTGGAGGCTGTGTTTGAAAATTTTGAAGTAAAGAAAAAGATACTCGTGGAACTCGATAAAATCCTTGCTCCTTCAGTCATTCTGACCTCCAACACTTCATCCATCTCCATAACACGTCTGGCGGCTTTAACCAATCGTCCATCCCAATTTATGGGTATGCATTTTATGAATCCCGTGCCTCTGATGGCTTTAGTGGAATTGGTAAAAGGTTTGGCGACTTCTCAGGAAACTTTTGATGAAGTTAAGGGTATTGCCGAGAAGATGGGGAAAGTCCCGGTAGAAGCAAATGATTTTCCCGGTTTTATATCAAACCGGATATTACTTCCTATGCTCAATGAAGCTGCTTTTGTTTTAATGGAGGGAGTGGGTACTGCAGAGGCGATTGATACTGTAATGAAGTTGGGTATGAATCATCCAATGGGTCCCCTGGCTTTGGCTGACCTTATAGGGCTGGATATATGTCTAGATATTTTGGAAGTCCTTTATGAAGGATTTAAGGATCCAAAATACAGACCGTGTCCATTGTTGAAAAAGATGGTAGATGCTGGCTATCTTGGCCGGAAAACAGGAAAAGGTTTTTACGATTACGATAAATAATTGAGTGTGTCTATAGACAGGAAGTGAAAAAAGTTATTTTTTAATAATTTTATATGCGTTAAATTGAAAAACTGAGTATTAAAATATATTTTTTAAGATAAACTGAAGCCCATTTTATTTGGGGAGGATAAAATGAAAGAGGAAGAAACCGAACAAAAACAAAGCTCGAGAAAGAAAGCCATTGAGGCAGCATTATCTCAGATAGAAAAACAATTTGGCAAGGGAGCGGTGATGAAGCTCGGGCAGAAAGAAGCAGCGATTAAAGTGCCAGCAATCCCTACAGGTTCAATTGCTTTTGATTTAAGCCTGGGCATAGGGGGGTTCCCGCGAGGCCGGGTTGTTGAGGTATTTGGCCCTGAAGCGACTGGGAAGACAACCTTAGCTGTTCATGTCATGGCTGAAGCCCAGAAACAGGGCGGCCAGGCAGCTTTTATTGATGCTGAACATGCCCTGGACCCGAATTATGCAGCCAGTGTGGGAGTGGACATCGATAATCTTCTGATATCTCAACCGGATTATGGAGAGCAGGCCCTGGAGATTGCCGAGGTTCTTGTGCGCAGCGGGGCTGTGGATGTCATTGTGGTCGATTCTGTAGCAGCACTCGTGCCCAAAGCCGAGCTTGAGGGAGAGATGGGAGATGCGCACATGGGCCTTCAGGCACGCCTCATGTCTCAAGCACTGAGAAAGCTGACAGCTATTGTAAGCCGTTCCAAGACATGTTTTATTTTTGTTAACCAGCTCAGATCAAAAATAGGCTTTTTTCTGGGAAGTCCAGAGACAACGTCAGGAGGAAGAGCCCTTAAGTTTTACTCCTCATTAAGAGTGGACGTAAGGAGGATAGCCACATTAAAAGAAGGAGATAAAGTAATCGGTAACAGAGTGAAGGTGAAAATTGTTAAGAATAAGATGGCTCCTCCCTTCAGGGAAGCCCAATTTGATATTATCTTTGGTGAGGGAATCTCACGAGAAGGCGATTTGGTAGACTGCGGAGTGGATGCGGGGCTTATTGAAAGAACCGGGACCTGGTATTCTTATAAGGGAGAACGATTGGGGCAGGGAAGAGAGAACGTAAAGAGACTCCTGAAAGAAAACGAGGAATTAGCCATCCAACTGGATACCGAGATTCGAGGGGAAGTTGGACTTATTCCACCTGAAAAATCTGCTGAAAAGCCTGCGGATAAAGGTTCAGAGAAACCAGTCAAGGAATCTGCTGGAAAACCTACCGATAAATAACCTCTTACAAAGACTATCCGGTCAAGCCCTCGGAGCCTACAATTAGAGATAAATTTATGATTTCAGGTATGGATATAAATATTTTCCGTAATGAAGAGAATCAGGTGTCCTCATTTACGGTAAACACCGGCCGGGTCAAGAACATTCGCTTTGTTAGAAAAATTGAGTAAGTACTGATAATTTTTCCAGGGATTTAACCTCCTTGGAGAGTTAATAATCATAAAGTAAAGCCAAATATAAGAAAGAGAATCAGAGACGCTCCTGCGGCTACAAGAGCATAGGGGAGTTGTGTCCTAACATGGTCGATATGGTCCGTTGCGGAAGCCATCGAAGATATGATGGTTGTATCAGAAATTGGGGAACAGTGGTCTCCGAATATTCCTCCTCCAAGAACTGCTGCAATGATCAGGCCTGCATGGAGGCCGATCGTATCGATCATGGGAACGGCGATGGGAATCATAATGGCAAAAGTTCCCCAGGATGTTCCAGTTGAGAATGCAATAAAACAGGCAATTAGGAAAAGAACTGCAGGTACGAATCCAGGATTAAGGGTGGATTTAGCGGCTTGCGCAACAAAAGGACCTGTGCCTAGGGCATCGCAGGTATCCCCTATTGCAAAAGCCAGCATCATGAGGCTTGCGACAGGAATAAGCCCGCCCACTCCTTTCATGAAAATATCTGTAATTTCTTTTGCCTTCATGATGCCCTGTGCTCTGTAGGCAAAAGCACCGACTGCCAGGCCCGCGATAACTGCCCAGAGCACAGATTGAGAGCCTGAGCCCTGCATTAAATTTCCTTTTCCGCTTATGAAAAGAACGACTGGCATCATAATAACCATGGTGGCAACCGGAAGAATCATGTTTAAGGCACGCGGAGGGACTCCTTCTTTTGCTTCCATGGCCACAATTTCAGTGGAAACGAGTGGTTCGGCTCCGTCCCGGAGGATTTTGTGTTCAGTTCTAACTCTGTGTTCTGCTTTTTTCATGGGGCCAAAGTCTTTTTCTGTCAGAACAACAAAAAGAACAAGCAGCAGAGCGAGGATTGCATAAAAATTAAAAGGCATAGATGAGACCAGGACTCTTACGGGATTTTTGACACCCTGGGATGCAAGAAGACCGATAATAAAGGCTCCCCAGGCGTTTAAAGGAAAAAGAATACACTTTGGTGCAGATGTTGAATCGAGGATATAGCTTAATTTTTCGCGGGATATTTTTAATTTATCGAAGATAGGCCTTGTTACAGCTCCTGAGATAAGCACGCATATGCTTGATTCGATAAAGATAATAAATCCCAGAAACCAGGCAAGAAAGCCTCCTGATTTTCTTGTCCGGACAAGCCCTTTTCCAACCACCCAGTTGACAAAACCCTGCATTCCTCCGGAATACTGCGTGAAAGTGATGATTGCTCCTATCATGGCGCTGAACAGGATGACACGCGTATTATCCGCGTCTTTAAAAACTGTGATAAGAGCACTGACTGTATGAATGAGTCCTGAGACTGGATTCCATGAATGGATTATAGTCCATCCCAGCCAGATACCAAGAGTTAGCGAGATATAGACATGTTTTGTTTTAATAGCGAGAAAAATTGCAAGAAGGGGGGGAAGGATGGATAGCCAGGCATATGTCTCCATAACAGACTGTTATTAATAGAGATGTATAACATTGAAGAAGTCTTATGTCAAATTGAACAATTTTAATTTTATGTAAGAGGATGATGTAGGGGCTTTATTCAACAGACATTACCTGCAGGAAATTCATGAATAATGAGAAAACAAACAAAGAATTCATGTCTTTATTTAATGACTTCGTTCTTATGTAAGGTTGTGTCTGTATGTTTATTACTCAATTCATCAAACGAACCTGGATTATTCACGAGTCGAGCTTGCCGTAGATGCGAGGCGTAAAGGATGAAGCTGTGGTATTTCACCGCAAATCCTTTGCAACGAAGCAGATACGGTGAAATCGGCTCGCTCGAAGAGTAAAAAATGCCGATGATTGATATTATTGAGAATGGATGATGGCATCGGCAGTTTTTATGAATAATTCAGGCTAACTTTTTAATAAAAGAATATGGCTGTAGAAATCACAAGGGATCTTATTCGTAATTCCCTGCGCTTGAAAAACTGCGATTATTCTCAGGTTGGTGTATATTTTGTGACAGTAAGTACAGATAACAAGAGTTGTTATTTTGGGAATATCATTGATGGTGTAATGATCTCATTGCCTACGAGTGAGATTGTTCGAAAAATCTGGCTGGAAATACCAGAAAATTTTCATAATGTTGACCTTGATGCGTTTATCATTATGCCAAATCATATCCATGGAATTATTTTTATAAATAAAGAAAACAAGAGTTTGATTCAACAAATGAACAAAGATAATCCTACATATTGCCTGACAAAGGATTTAATCTATCAAACCCATAAAATGAATTGTTCAAACAAAAAGAGAATTGAGCTGATAAACCAAACATCAAGAAAAACAAAAGATTGGATCTTGATGAAGAACTCTGACCAAACTCTTGGGAAAATCATTCGATATTTCAAGGCAAAATCCGCCAAGATTATTCATGATAGATGTTTTTTATGTTTCAAATGGCAGCGTAATTATTATGAGTATGTTGTACATTCCACAAAAGAATTAGATGGTATTAGAGAATATATCATGAATAATCAGTTGAAATGGGCATTAGATAGGGAAAATTGTCTGTCTGAAAACTTTAGCATGGATTTAGATAAATACTATAGGGATGTTTTTGAGAAATAACTACGCTGTACGACTACATTAAAGCAGGTTTGATAAATCGGTTCTCTTCCATTTTGTGTGGGTATTAATCAATAAGTATTCGGGAATGGCCTCGCTCCCGTTCAGATTTTTCACGCCATCCCTTCATCGCTCTTCTTGGCGGCTGCGTAACTCGCTCCGCTCAAACATACTCGCCGCCCGACTCTGTCGGATTTCCTCGAAGAGCGATTCATGGAGGCTAAATCTTCAAAGGTCGCTTCATCCATCCCCGAACACTTTCTATTAATCTATCAAGACATGTTTTGCCCACACAAAATGGAAGAGAACCGATAAATCAAATCCCTGCATCAAGTCCCTACATATCAAATTTTATGAAAGATATTTTTTTAGATAGTGAGCGGTGTGGGATTTTTTGGATTTGATGATTCCTTCAGGAGGGCCTTGATAGACTATTTCACCCCCTCCTTCTCCACCCTCAGGGCCCAGATCGATGATATAATCAGCGCACTTGATCACATCAAGATTATGTTCGATAACTACAACAGTATGCCCTTCATTCACTAATTTTTGAAAGCAGCGGAGGAGCATAAAAACATCGTCAGGGTGGAGGCCAATAGTAGGCTCATCAAAAAGATAGAGGATTCTTTTATCCTTCTGATGGATAAGGTGATGAGCCAGTTTAATTCTCTGGAGTTCTCCGCCAGATAGGGTTGTTGTGGGCTGGCCGAGTTTTATATATCCCAATCCAACTTCCATAAGCGGGGACAATTTTTTTATTATTTTTGCCTGGTCATAGAAAAAATCACAGGCATCAGAGACACTCATTTGCAGGACTTGGTTTATGTTTTTTCCTTTGTATTTGATCTCAAGGATTTCGCTTTTAAATCTTTTTCCTTTACAGGTTTCGCAGGTCAATACTACATCAGAGAGAAATTGCATTTCTACAATTTGCTGGCCAGCACCCTTGCATTCCTCGCACCTTCCTCCTGATGTGTTAAAAGAGAAAAATCCGGGCTTCAATCCGAGTGCTTTAGCCTCTCTTGTCTGACTGAAGACATTCCTTATTTCATCCATAGCTTTGGTGTAGGTGGCTGGGATGGAGCGTGGTGAAGTGCTGACAGGTGACTGATCGACCATGATGACTTTGTCGATTCGCTTCGTCATCTTTATTTCCTTAAATCCATCCTTTGCCTCTCCACGCCATCCTTTATAGAGTACATCATGGAGCAAAGTACTTTTTCCAGAGCCTGATACTCCTGTTGTGCAGGTGAAAATGTTGAGAGGGAGTTTTACATCCAGATGCTTGAGATTGTGCTTATGAGCATCCTTTATCTCAATAAAATCACTGGAAGTCCTCCGGCTTTCTGGAATTTTAATCTTTTTTTCTCCTCTAAGGTATTGCGCTGTGAGGGAGTTTTTGTATTTGAGAAATTCCTCCATAGGCCCACTAAAAATGACTTCTCCTCCTGCGTCTCCAGCTCCAGGTCCCAGGTCAATCAAATAATCGGCAGATTTTATGATTTCCGGGTCATGTTCGACCACCATCACTGTATTCCCGATCTCCTTTAAGGATTTAAGGATTTCTACGAGGCGGTTGTTATCCCGAGCGTGAAGGCCGATACTTGGTTCATCAAGAACAAAGAGTGTTCCGACAAGAGATGCGCTTAAGGCTGCTGCCAGATTTATCCTTTGTGCTTCGCCTCCGCTCAATGTAAATGTCATTCGGTCAAGAGTGATATAATCCAAGCCAACCTCTAACAGGTATTTTAATCTGCTCTGGATTTCATCAATGAGTTTTTCAGCAACCTGTTTTTGAAAGGGAGATAGTTTGAGCCCTTTAATAAACTCGTGGACTTTCTGAACTGTTTTCTGGACAACGTCTCCTATAGAAAGCCCATCAATCTTGACGCTCAGTGCTTGAGGATTAAGACGTTTCTGATTGCACTCAGGGCAGGGCACATACTTTCGGTACCGGCTCAGGAAGACTCTTACCTGGACTTTATATTTTTTTCTCTGGAGTCTCTTAAAAAATCCATTAATGCCTTTATAGCGGTCTTCCCCATCAAAAATAAACTTTTTCCACTCCTCTTTTAAATCCTTGTAGGGAATATCGGTTGGGATTCCTCTTTTTTCAGCTTCAAGTATTAATATCCTCATCCGTCTCCGGGAAACCGGCTTTGTCCATGGCTCTATGGCTCCTTCTTCAAGAGACTTATTCTTGTCAGGGATAATTTTATCCTCATCAAGCACAGCCAGGTCTCCAAAACCATGACAGACAGGACAGGCCCCTTGAGGACTGTTAAAGGAGAAAAGGTTGGGATAGGGCTCCTCGTAAACGATTTCGCATTTCTTGCACTCGAGTTTATCTGAAAAAATAAACTCCTTGTGCTTTTCTGTTTGGACTTTGATCTTGCCGCCCCCTCTTTTTAATCCAATTTCAAGAGAATCTACAAGTCTCTCCCTTTCATTTCTGTCTAAAGTCATTCTGTCAACAAGAACATCAATTTTTTCCTCTTTTTCAAGCTTGGTTTCGTCTATATTCACAATTTTATTTTCTTGGATAATCCTGAAAAAACCGCTCTTTTTTAGAAAGGCTAGACCTCTCTCCAGCGGCCAGGAAAAGGAAATCAATATTTTTGTCTGAGAAGGAAAAAAGTAGAGTGTTTCAACAATAGAGTCAATCGTGTCTCTTATGACGGGTTTGTGACACCTGAGGCAGTGAATTGTCCCAATTCGGGCAAAAAGAACCCTCAGGAAATCATAGATTTCTGTGACCGTTGCTACTGTAGACCGTGGATTTTTTGTGACAGCTTTTTGCTGGATGGCAATGGCAGGGGCGATTCCTTCAATGAGGTCAACGTCTGGCTTTTCCATTCTTTCCAGGAACTGGCGGGCATAGGTTGATAGGGATTCGATGTAACGACGCTGCCCCTCTGCGTAAAGAGTATCAAAAGCTAGAGAGGATTTACCAGAACCGCTGACTCCTGTTATTATGATAAACTTATCCAGGGGAATATCGAGGTTTATATTTTTCAGGTTATGAACTCTGATTCCTCTGAGAATAATCGTATTTTCCATAAAGTTACCAGGTTACTCAAATTGAATGTTTTTAAAGTTCTCTCTCTTTATTTTATATCGGGTAATTATTATAAGTCTTATGATGTGAGGATAAAAGAAAAAATTGGGGACGGTTCTATTTTTCTATGTTTAATAACGAACATTGCTAGATAAATACAAAAAGTAGTGATAAATAATGGTTGCGGATTCATATCTTTTTAGAAAAATAGAACCGTCCCCATTTTCTTGATATAATGGGCGCGCTCTAAGAAAGGAGGTTTTTATGCAAAAAGGAACAAAGTATGCTTTGATTCTTGGAGCTATCCCCTTTATCACACTGGTCTTTGCCCTTCCCCTGGTAAACCGGATTGAACCTATAATACTAGGCCTACCATTTCTTTTGTTCTGGATACTCTCCTGGGTTATATTAACACCACTTATTCTATTTATTGCTTATCTTCTAGAAAAAAAATTCAATCCCCCTGAAGAGGAAGATGAGTGATGAATACTGCACTGATTATTATTTTTGCGGTGGTTATTTTTTCTTCTTTCCTGGGCATTTATGCCGGGAGACGAGTCAAAATGAACCTGGAAAACTGGACCGTGGGCGGACGCCAGTTCGGAATCATAATAATCTGGCTTCTTATGGCAGGAGAGATTTACACGACTTTTACTTTTCTGGGAGCAAGCGGATGGGCATATTCAAAGGGAGCCCCGACTTTTTACATCCTGATATATGGTGCCCTAGCCTATACTCTTTCTTTTTTCATCCTCCCGGCCTTGTGGAAGGTCGGCAAACGTTACAGCTTACTCACTCAGCCTGATTTCTTCATAAAACGTTATGACAGCCGACTCCTTGGTGTTTTTGTGGCTATAATAGGAGTTTTTTGTATAATCCCCTACCTTCAGCTTCAGCTCAAGGGACTTGGTTTGATTGTCGAAGTTGCCAGTAACGGGGCTGTAAATCCTAATGTAGCGATAGGGATCTCTTTTATTTTGACTTGTATGTTTGTATATACAAGTGGCATCAAAGGGGCGGCATGGGTTGCCATAATCAAGGATGTCCTGATGATTCTTGCAGTTTTTATTGTGGGCATAGGAGTCCCGTATATTTATTTTGGCGGTTTTGGGAAGATGTTTCGAACATTGATAGAGCAGAAACCCAATTTTCTTGTCTTTCCTGGCGCAGAGTCAAGTATGGGTGTGCTCTGGGTTATGTCGACGTTAATCTTAACTGGCTTGGGTTTTTACATGTGGCCCCATGTCTTTGGTTCTGCCTTTTCAGCAAAAAGTGCAAAGATTATTAAAAGAAATGCCATTATCATGCCTTTTTATCAGATACCGGTTCTTTTTGTTTTTATGGTAGGATTTACGGCTCTTTTAGTCATTCCTGGATTAAAAGACGGGGATATGTCCTTTTTGGCCCTTGTCCATAAAACGTATCCCCCCTGGTTTATGGGTTTTGTCGGAGCAGCCGGGGCTGTGACAGCTATGGTTCCCTCTGCGATCCTTGTTCTTTTTGCCTCCACCCTTTTAGCCAAAAATGTCTATCAAGATGGCTTTAATCCTCAAATGAGTGAAGAAAAGGTCATGACTCTCTCACGATTTATGGTTCTGGTTGTCATGACTTTTGCTCTTATTTTTGCCATTTTTTTCCCTAATGAATTGGTTCCTCTTCTTATATTCGGATATGACGGCGTCATCCAGTTTTTCCCTGGAGTCGTTCTGGGATTATTCTGGAAGCGGGTGTCAAAGGCAGGAGTTTTTTGCGGGATTATCGCGGGAGTGAGTGTGCTTCTTATTCTTATCCTGGGGAAAAAAGATCCTTTCCTGGGGATGAATGCAGGATTTATCGGCTTTGTGGTTAATGCGCTTATAACTTTTTTAGTCAGTCTAAAGACCAAACCTGCAACTGGAGGATTTAAATGATTAATGAATTAAGAAAAGATATAAAAAACTTAACAAATCAAATTATTGATTGGCGCCGTGATTTACACCGCCATCCGGAGATAGCCTTCAAAGAGTTTCGGACATCCTCTGTTATAAGAAAGTTTTTAGAAGGCCTTGGCATTCCTGTCTCAACATGTGCAGAAACAGGCTTGAAGGGAATCCTGGAAGGAAAAACCGGAGGAAAAACCGTTGCCCTGAGGGCTGATATGGATGCTCTCCCTCTTAAAGAAGTAGGAGACAAGGAATATATCTCCGAGAATCCTGAATCTACCCATGCCTGTGGCCATGACGGCCATATGGCTATTCTGATGGGAGCGGCGCAACTTCTTTCTCAGAGGAAAGATTTGTTTAAAGGAAAAGTTGTCTTTCTATTTCAGCCCTCTGAAGAGAGAATCCCGGGAGGAGCAAAAAAGATGATTGAAGAGGGGGCTCTCGAGGGAGTTGATGCTGTTTTTGGGCTCCATCTCTGGCAGCCGCTTCCCACAGGCTCTGTTGGAATTGTAAAGGGGGCGATGATGGCCCAGCCTGATAAGTTCTCGATAATTGTAAAAGGAGAGGGAGGACATGGTTCAATGCCGCAAACGACTGTGGACCCCATTCTTGTTGCCTCACATCTTGTAGTGAACCTTCAGAGTATTGTCAGCCGAAATGTGGATCCTCTCAAATCAGCTGTGGTTTCCTTTGGAACAGTGGAAGGAGGGACGATTTATAACATTATACCTTGTGAAGTTTCCTTGACAGGGACAGTCAGGACATTTGACTCTTCCCTCCAGAGCTTTATTAAAAAGCGGTTAATAGAGATAACAGAAGGAACCTGCAGGGCTTTTGGTGCTACAAGTGAGTTTAAATATGAGAAGGGATATATACCACTTGTTAATGATGAAAAGATGGTAGATTTTGTTTTAGATATAGCCAGGAAAACACTGGGAGAAGAAAGTATAAAATCTATTGATCCGGTTATGGGAGGTGAGGATTTCGCTTATTTTCTCCAGAAAGTTCCCGGCGCCTTTTTATTCTTCGGGATGGGCGACGGGATGGAATTCCCCCACCATCATCCAGCATTTGACCTGGATGAAAAGTCTCTTCCTCAAGCAGTGCTCCTTATGACCAGCCTTGCTCTTGAATATCTGGCGAGGATTGAATAATGAATTGAGGCCGATTCTTTTGAGAATTTTCTTGCGAAAAAAAATAAGAGAACAGCCCTATATTAAGACAAGCAATATCCCAGAGTAAAAATAGAGAGAAATGAATTTTTTTATTATTATTGCCATAGCCTTAGCCTTGGCGATGGATGCTTTTGCTGTTTCTGTAGGGATAAGTTTAAGCCTTAAGAGACTAACAAAAAGACAGACTTTGAGACTGGCTTTTTTCTTTGGCTTTTTTCAGTCCATGATGTCTCTTTTAGGGTGGTTTGCCGCACGAAACGTCATAATGAAGTACATTGAGCTTTTTGACCATTGGATTGCATTTAGTTTGCTAATTGCTATCGGAGTGAAGATGATTTATGAATCTTTTAAACGTGAAAAGAAGTCCAAAAAGAATATGGATGATCCGACAAAAGGCTTATTTATTTTTGTTCTTTCTATTGCTACTAGCATAGATGCCTTGGTTGTGGGCTTTAGTCTGGCTGCTCTTCAGGTCGCAATCCTTTATACATCTGTTGTAATCGGTCTTGTTGCCTTTTTAATGACTATTATTGGTGTAAAAATAGGCCCTTTATTCGGTCAGATGGTTGGCAAAAGAGCGGAGCTATTAGGCGGTTTGATTCTTATCCTGATTGGAGTAAAAATTCTTTTAGAGCATTTATAACAATAAAAATCAACTTTTTGTAAGCCATCTTTCTTTTCCCAGTTTGGCTAAAGTTTCGTATAGAAGGGGTACAACAATTAGCCTGAGAAGAATGGCGAAGAAAAAGCCTCCAATATAAACCACGGCAAGAGGTCGGTGGAGTTCTGATCCTGTGGTTACAATTAAAGCCAGAGGAAGAACAGCAACAATCATAACCATATCTGTCATGATGATGGGCCTGAATTTTGTTATGGCTCCTTCCATGACAGCTTGCCGCAGAGAGAGACCCTGACGTCTAAAGTCGTTGATTTTTGCCACGAGAATTATGTCGTTCTGAACACATATACCAAAAAGAGCGATTAGACCAATTGTGGAAGAGACATTTAGTGTCTGACCTGTAATTAGGAGAGCTAAGATGCCTCCTATTAAGGTAGTAGGGATGTTCATTATGATGAGAAGCGCCTGCCTTATGGACCCGAAGGAAGAGAAAAGGATAACGAAGATAATTAAGATCACTAAGAGCATGAGTGTTGTAAGGTGCTCCATGGCTCTCTGTTGACTTTCGAACTGTCCGCCAAAAGTGAAAAAATAACCGGGGGGGAGAGAGACTTCTTCGTCTATTTTCTGCTGGGCTTCTTTAACAAAAGTTACGATATCACGTTTGACTACATTGCAGAGAATAATTTTTCGCCGCATCAGATTCTCACGGAAAATAGTCTGGGGGCCTTCGCTTCTGGTTATCTCCGCCAGCTGGGAGAGAGGGATTCTTTCTCCATTAGGAGCATCCACCAGAAGGTTTTTAATAGCTTCCTCATCATTCCGGTACTTCTCGGGAAGCCGGATGAGCACGGATGTGATCCTGTCTGTTTCATAAACGTCAGTCGCTTCTATTCCATTCAGAGCTGTTTCAATGATATCAGCCACATCACTTACAGGGATGCCGAAGCGGGCCAGCTTCTCTCTTTTTAATTTTATAATGAGTTGGGGAATGCCAGTTGTCTGTTCTATTTGTAAATCAGCCACTCCTTTGACTTCAGCCATAACACCTCGTATTTCTTCAATCTTGTCATTAAGAATATCTAAATCAGGCCCAAAAAGTTTCACGGACAATTGCCCTTCTGTTCCTGTAAGCATTTCCGCCAGTTTATTGGCAATGGGCTGCTCGAAGATATAGGCGACACCTGGAAGTTTATCCAGTTCTTTTCTCATGGCCTGAGTAAGTTCGTTAAAACCTCTTTTTCTCTTTTCGCGGGGCAAAAGCTCAATATTGTAATGGCTGTGGTTGACAGGATGCAGATGCTCTGAAGCCTCTGCTGTACCGGTGGTTCTGGATACAGAAATGACTTCAGGAAAAGAGAGGAATATTTTTTCAATTCGTGTTCCCATTTTTACAGACTCTTCAAGCGAAGTTTCAGGAAGCATAACAGTAGAAGCCATGATTGCTCCTTCATCAAGAGGAGGTACAAATTCTTTCCCCAAGAAATTATAGGAGATCCCTGCGCCTATTATTAAAATTAAGAAAATCGTTAGGATAGTTTTCTTGTGATCAATAGATTTGCTTAAGATTAAACGGTATTTTTTTGTTAAATATTCTATGACAGGATTTTTTCTATCTTTTAAATGTTTTTCAGTCAGAAGAACAGAGCCAAGAACCGGCTTTAAGGTGAGATTCAGGATCAGGGACCCAAAGAGGG
>Ga0114930_10000636_pt1 | contig 36372 bp, 37 predicted proteins | sample AnhtaG_FD_87300 | JGI IMG/M metagenome (GOLD analysis project Ga0114930, IMG submission 87300) | Deep subsurface microbial communities from Anholt, Denmark to uncover new lineages of life (NeLLi) - Anholt_01485 metaG | ecosystem: Environmental > Aquatic > Marine > Oceanic > Sediment | place... | reverse complement strand
TGTCGTAAGTATAAGCATAAGTTTTTTCTAAATTGATTGGGATGTGTTTCCTATAATCGGTTTGAGTGGCAATGAAAGCCTCTGGAGATGGAACTCTACTCTCTTCAAGTATTGAGATTTCAAAACCGTCGTAATTGGAAGTAAATAAGAGCTCGTCTTTGATATTGTTAGGAGTTATAACTCCAATTTTATGTTCTGTTCTAATCGGATAAAATGGAGCTATAGAGTTTATTATTTTTACGTAAGCTTTTTGACCTGCTTCTAATATTGATGAACCAGAGAGATATTCAAAATCGTTAAGAGTATTATTTTCGTTATCGAAATAAAAATCCTTTAAGATCACAGTTGTAGGGCCAGTATTCTCAACTTCCAGGTATATCTCACTATTTATCGCATCGACTTGAACTACTTTACTATTGGGTTTATTAATTATTATGTCTCCTTCAATCGCTTCCTTAACAAAGAAATTGCTCGTATAATTTGTAAACGTATAGGGTAGGGAATCTATTGCTATTGATTGAGCTTCTACTTCAATATTCACTACATCGCTGGTTTGGAATGATTTTCCACTAGATTTAAAATCAACCCAGACTAAATCGTCATCTTCAGTGTTTAATTGATTAGTATTAATCCCCTTGCCCAAATTGAAATCATAACTCTCACCGTTTATTCTAACTTGATTAATGATTAAATCTTTGGTTCCTGTGTTTTTTAATTTAAAGGTAGCATAACCAGAATTAAATACTTCAGGATTTTCTATTTGAAAACTCGATTCGAGAGCGGTATAATCAAGTTTAAACAATTTTACCATCCCATTTGCAGAGGTTTTCTCATGTTTAAATACTGTGAAATCATATTCTCCATTTTGGGGAATATGTGAAACATAGGGTTCATCATTAACATCGGTCCTTGAATAAATTTGTCCTTGATAATATTCTTGAAAAGATCTAATGTTGTTAGGATCTGCCGGGGCGGAAGTAGGGATACCATAAAACATTAATCTAACTAACTGGCTTTCAAACCATTTTGGAGTGGGTCTTTGCAAAGTATCGTCAAAATATTCGCTTTCGACGAATACGGAGTTTGATCCCCAATTATCTTCTTCCATACCTAAATCCTTATATTTTTGGTAATTATCGTTACAAATCCTAACCATCCAAGGCCACTTGCCCTCGTCACCACCTAAGTTCGGATAGAGCATCCCAAAATAGACTAAGACATAATCTGCTTGCAACCTTTTAAAAACTTTAGCGCTATAGATCTCATCTGTCTGCATTAGTGCCATTCCCGTCATCCCTATTCGCGTTTGATTAATTGTTCCATTATCGTTAACAGTTGTCATGTTTCCTATAGGAGTTAACCAGTACCCATAGTCCCACCACGAAACGACAACGGTAGTTCCAGGTAGATTTGTTTTCATCCAAGTTAAAGATTCTTCCCAGTCATGTATTTCTCCTCCGGGAACAAGTTGACTTTGCGATAATTGAGTGATTGCAATGTTAGAAGCATGCATTACTTGTGCGATACACATTATTCCGACAATGAAATAAACTGCACCTATTTCAGATTTCCCTATTATCCTTTTTACTTGGCGCTTTCTCTTTCTACTTACCCCTCTTCTTTGTTCCCCGTAAAAGCTGCCAAATATTTTTAAGATATTTACCAACCCGTAGGCGCCCACTAAACATGCAACGGGAGCAAATAATAAGATAATTCGAATCATACTGCCTGTGAAATAGAAAATCAAAATTAAGAAGGCTATTAGTAAAATATCGGCGAAATTAGCTCTTTTAAATAAGAAAAATAATCCAAGAGGTAAAAGCATTAGAGGGATTAACGTATTATAATAAAAAACACTCCAAGCACTTGGCATGTGTTCAGCCACAGAAGCTACAAGGTTTAAAGATTCTCGAATTAAAGGACTTAAAACACTTAATAATCTATTCCCAAATCCAAATGGTATTAACTCTGGTGCAACCCAAACAATGATTGCTCCCACAAAAATAATTGGAATTAATCCCCATTTTATAGCTTTTATTAAACCATTATAAAGTCGGGTATATTCATCTCTCTTTGTGTAAATCAAATGAAATATTATTAAAAATATAGAAAAATAAAAAATACCCCCTATTTCTAGACTAGTGAAAAAAGTATCAAAACGGAAGATAGGACTAAGAGCAAAAACTAGTAACCCTAACCCTTCTATTCCTACGTATGCAATTAACATATTAGGAGTGTATTTTTTTAATAAGATCATAATTCCACATACAATAGGTAAAATCAAAAATACAAAATTATATCCGCCCCAACTTAAAGCTAAATAGCCTAAGAATAATCCACCTAAAAAGGAATGAACAATTTTGCCAGTTCGTATTGTTTTAATAAAGAAATAAAATGTCATTAACGTTGCAAATACTCCAATTGTTTCATTATCGAAAAAACCGGCGGTAGATCGTTGCATGAAACCGGGATTAAACGCCAAGAAAAAGGCCGCTATTAACCCGCATCTCCTATCTAATGTTTCTTTTCCTACTAAATATATAGCAAAAACAGAGGCTCCTCCCATAAATGCGGGGAAGTAAAAGCATACATCGTAAAGAGATACAGGAATCCCAATTGAGTTAAATAATTGGAAAATAGACACTACCGTGAATGTTAGCCCAGGCCTGAGATTTCCACGAGCGTATCCTTCTGGAAACCAACTTTTAAAATCGTGCCAATTAAAATATTCAAAAATTGTGTGGGTTGATAAGTATTCCGCGTTGTAATATTGAATCCAAGGGTCAAACGCTTTAATTAAGTAATTACCAGTAGCAATCGGAGAGAGTCTAATAAAAATGGCTAGAAATACGACTAAAAATAGAGCTAAGAAAAACAAAACATTAAATTGTTTTATTGATATACTCGCTCTTGTACGATCTCTTAAATTCTTTATAGACGAATAAATTTTGGACATGTTTTCTCTTTATTACTTTTGATAAGTAGAAAATTACATATTAAACTTAAAAATATAAATGTTAAGTTCAATTAAAAGATTATTTTTTAACAAATTAATTGGTTTCAATATTATAACACGATTTTAATCTAATAGAAAATTCTGTTTTTATGCGTAACATTATTAAAATTTTAAGGATAAGATTAAACGAATGGAAAAAACAAGATATCTCTTTAAATTCTATTACATTGGGTCTAAGAAATATTTCGGTTCCCAACGACAACCCAATTATTTAACTATTGAAGAAAATTTGATAACAGCTCTTCAAGAAAAGGGTTACATAACCGACACTAAGAAATCAGGTTTTGAAGTAGCAAGTAGAACAGATAGATTCGTATCAGCTCGAGGCTCTGCTTTTTCTTTTATTACGGATAAAATCCCAATATTGATGGAGATAAATTCCGCTTTACCAAAGCACATTGGAATTTGGGCTTATACAAAAGTTCCTCTAGACTATACATCAAGATACAACGCGCAATTTAGGCATTATAAATATATAACCCAATACATAAAAAGTTCAATTAATGTTAAGAATATGAATAAAGCATGTAAAGCCTTGGAAGGACGACACGATTTCATAAATTTCTCTAAGCAAGATAAAGAGGAAAAAAAAACTATTAGGGATTTAGATCTAGCGAAAATGAGTATAGATGGCGATTTCCTAATATTTGATTTTAAAAGTAGAGCTTTTTTAAGACAACAAATAAGGCGAATGGTAGCAAAGATTTTGGAAGTTGGATTAGGGATAATCAACTACGAAGATTTTGTAGATTTATTTAATCCAGCTAAATCGATCTCTTATCAACCCGCTGATCCTTTTGGATTGATTTTATGGGATGTAAACTACGGAAGTAGTGTAATACCCACTTTAGATAAAAAATCGAAAGCTAGAATGAACAATTATTTTAGAGAAAAAGAGCAAAAATACGCTTCAAAAATAAAATTATTCCGAATGATTCAACATAACAATATTGGCAAAAAGCGCTTGTAATTGGATTTCTTCCGTTCCTCCTTGGCTTAATCGATATTCAAACTCAGCGAGGAGTTTTGAAATTTCGATTTTTAATTCTTCTGAAATGCTTAAGTCATAGATTTCTCGATGGATGTTTTTAATAATATTGATACCGGACAAACCGTATTCTCTTGTAATGTCACTAAGTAATTTTAACGAGAATTGGAGCTGTCCTTCTAGAGCAGTTTGAAGAATCTCTCGAATTTTTTCAGGAGGAACTTCACCTGCTACTCGAAAGACTGTATCTTGATCTAATTTTTTTGATATAGTACCACAAGATTGCAAGTAATTGATTGCTCTACGACAATCTCCCTTAGATACCTCCACTAAAGCATTCAAACCATCCGAACTTATATTTATTTTTTCCTGGCTTGCAATATACTTTACTCTTTCTTTAATATCATCACTATTTAATGAAGAAAATCTAAATACAACACATCTAGATTGTATTGGAGGTATAATCTTATTTGAGTAATTACAAATTAAAATCATTCTACAGTTTCTAGTGTATTTTTCCATGGTTCTCCTCAAAGCCTGCTGAGCTGGCGCAGTCATGTTATCCGCTTCATCTAAGATTAAAATTTTAAAGGAGATATCTGTGGGAGGTTTTGCTTTAGCAAAATCCTTGATGTAGGTTCTAACAACATTTATACCTCTAGCGTCGCTCGCATTCAATTCTAAATATGTAGTATTTACTGCCATTTTTCTACCATATAATTCTCTCACCATTGCTAAGGCAGAAGTTGTTTTTCCCGTACCTGCTGGACCCGCGAATATAAGATGGGGCATTGATTCATCTTTTATAAACTGTTTTAACCTTTTGATAATTCCTTTTTGATTAACTACAGCATCTAAACGGCGAGGTCTATACTTTTCTACCCAAGGTCTATTTTCTGACATTGTAACACTAGATCTCAATATAGTCTTATAATGATATATAAAAAAATACTATTAAAGATTAAAGTTTCTTTATTTATTATTATTAAATATAACTTTAAAATACAGAGAAGAAAACAAGAATATGACTGATTTTAAAATAACTAAAATTAAATCTCGCTGGATCTTAGATTCGCGAGGAAATCCTACAGTTGAGACTGATGTATTTGCAGGGAAGGTTTACGCTAGAGCCGCAGTCCCTTCAGGAGCGTCAACTGGGAGATTGGAAGCCTTAGAATTGAGAGACGGGGGGAATGCTTTCTTAGGCAAGCATGTAACAAAAGCAATATCTAATGTAAATGATATATTAGGAAAGAAATTGATAGGATTCGATGTTCGAGAGCAGAATAATATCGATGAGGAGATGATGAAAATTGATGGGACTGATAACAAGAGTAAACTAGGAGCCAACGCAATTTTGTCAGTATCTTTAGCTAATGCAAAGTTAGCTGCTCTGTTATCACAAAAACCCTTATTTGAATATCTCAACATTCTAGCATATAATAAAGAGAGGGATAATTATTTGCTCCCTCTACCATGCTGCAATATTATAAATGGAGGAGAACATGCGGGTAATAATTTAGCTATTCAAGAATTTATGGTATTACCTGTAGGTGCTAACTCGTTCTCTAATGCTCTACAAAATGTTGCCGAAGTATATCAGACTTTAAAGAAATTACTAAAAAAAAATTATGGCCCGTCTGCAATAAATGTAGGGGATGAAGGAGGTTTTGCTCCCAATTTATCGTTAACTTCAGAGGCAGTTGATATAATTATTGAAGCCATCGAAGCAGCTGGCTTTTTAATGGGCACGGATTTCGTATTGGGTATGGATGCTGCTGCTAGTGAATTTTACGATGATGGACTCTACAATATTGATGGGAAAAAACTCACCAATGAAGAGTTATTGGAATATTATTTAGATTTATTGCGCGAGTATCCGTTTAAATCCATTGAAGACCCCTTTGATGAGAAGGATTTTCGATCTTTTTCTAACCTAACAGCGAAGGTTGATAGGTCCATCCAGATTGTGGACGATGATCTGACCGTAACCAATATGAAAATCCTTAAGAAAGCTATAGATGAAAAAGCAGGAAATGCCCTTTTACTTAAGGTTAATCAAATTGGTTCGCTAACAGAAGCAATAAATGCTGCTAAAATGGCATTTGAAAATGAGTTCAACGTTATGGTGTCACATCGTTCTGGGGAAACTGAAGATTCTTTTATCTCAGATTTAGCAGTAGGACTTTGTACAGGTCAGTTAAAATCAGGTGCAACGTGTAGGAGCGACAGAAATTGTAAATTCAACCAATTACTCAGAATTGAAGAGATTTTAGGTTCCAAGGCAGTTTATCCTACTAAATTTGACTCGTGGAGAAATTTCTTATAGTTATTTTCATTCTTCTTTTCTTTTAAATCTGTATATATTTACATCTACAGTTTTAGTTTTCTGTTTGTGAAACTCGTAGGTTCTATCTAGTTTTAATTGAAAAGGAAAAACATAGTCAATAACCCAATTAAATTTCTTAATAAAAGATGTTAGGAATTGATGAACTTTTTGATTCGCTATATGAATCGAATAAACTACATCAGAAAAGCTAAATGCTTTTTGCAAAAAAAAACGGTCTGCCGTCTTTTTCTGGACTCCAAAAGGTGGATTCTCAATAGTGGTGATATGCAACTCCTTCGGAAATAACTGTCTTACAATTTCAAAATGATTAATATCAGAACAAATAGGTAAAATTATAGCTTCTAAGCCTAAACCATTGATATTCTTTTTTAAAATTCTCAAAGCGTTCATATCGATGTCAACACTAAGGACGTAGGAAGCTTGAAGATAAGCACATGTAATGGATAACCTCCCTGTTCCAGCTCCAAGATCAATTATCAGTTGGTTTTTAATATCATTAAATTCAACTCCCGCAAAATATCCTATATCGACAGCACTTTGCGCGTCAATGCAATATTGTTCTAACTCGATTTTGGGATTCGAAAATCCTTCAGTTTGTTGAATTATTGAGAGTAAATCTTTTTTATTTATCGCAATCGCCTAAAATGTCCGCTCCATAATTTTTTTTATGATAAATTATGAAAAAATTTAATTATTTTAATTAATAATAATTAAGTAGAGAAATTAAAAGATTTTTGTTGAAAGTTATGAAAGAATCTGCGAAAAATAACGAAATAGCTCTTACAGGTCAATATTTAGGCGTTGTAGAAGAATACTTACCCGATAAACAGTCAACTTATGTTAGAGAAGGTCAAATATATGCTACTAAAACAGGAATAGTCAACATCAATAAAGACCGTAGAGCTATAGAAATCAAGAGTTATCAAGAAGAAGATCGAAGAACAGTAAAAATTAACGATATTATTATCGGCACTCTTTTATTTTTAAGGTTGTATTCGGTAGGCATCAGGTTTGCTACGATCAATAATAAAATTCATTTTAATAGTTCTTATTTCGGTAATATCCATGTTTCTCATATCTCCCATCAATTTATTGAAAAAATTTCTGATGCGTTTCAAATTACTGATATCGTCAGAGCAAAAGTTATTCGCCAAGAACAAAATGAATATAGTTTGAGCACTGTTGGAAAAAATTTAGGCGTTATTCATGCTGATTGTAGTATATGTGGAACGACTCTAGAGAAAATTGGTGTGAATAAATTAAGGTGCCCAAGATGTGGAAATGTCGAGAATCGAAAGCTTGCAAGCGATTATGGGAATGTGACTGAAAGTTTAAGATATTAAATCGAATTTATTGTCTTTTTTTTTTTATGTTAAGATTTATCAGAATTAATTTCTAAAGGTTTTATCTTGAGTAGGCGTGGTGGAAGAAAAGTAATAAGTTTTCAAAATTCAAGTGGAGATGTAAACAATATTGTTAAATTTCTTGAAGAAGTTCAAAAGAAGATAAACTATCTTAATCTAAACTGCAAAGTTGATGGAAAAGTAATTAAAATTACATTATTTGGTCCAAAAGATCTTCAATATTTAGCAAGCGAAAGATTAAAAGAGTTAGCTAATCAGTATTTATAAAGGTTCTTATCTTGTTATTGGTTTAAAACCAAAAAACATTTATTTAATTCTGTATAATAGAAATTAGCACTGGTGGAATATTGTGGCAAAAAAAAAAGTTGAACCGAAGGAAGAAGAAAGCGATATTAAAGATAAAGATCTATTTGACGGTGAAGAGATAGAAAGCCATTACCCTGATTTATCAAAAGATTCTAAAGATGGAAGTGATGCCGCTTCTGAAGATGTATCCGAGGAAACTGACGAATCTGAGGAAGAAGAAGGTTTTGAAATAGAAGCGGGACCAGAATATCCAGACTATAAATACTTAAAATTGGACATGGAAAGGGGCCTTAGCGATAACGACTATACTTTAACTGTTGAAGGACAATCGCATGGTTTTTGCAATATTTTTGTAGAACACCTCTTAAAAACGGAAGGAGTAAATTCTGCAGCGTATAAAATTACTAAAATTGTTCCACCTGAAATTTTTATTAGGCTTGAAGATGGATACAAAATAAAAAAAATCCTTTTCAAAGCTATAGAAACCTTGAGAACCGAAGTTACAGAGGTTCAGAAAGCATTTAAAAAACTCACCTAAGCTAACTTTGTTTTGGACTTCTGAAAAGTTTATAAGAAATTACTCGTCTTCTAATCATAATGTCATTTGATTTTTTATTAAAGGATTTAAACAATAACCTAACCCAAAAATCAATAGGAACTGATAAAGGGCTAGCAAAAATAGGGGATAGTATTGTTAATCTTACTTATTCTGTCGCAAAATCTATCGTTTTAACTCGTAATAGCAAAACTAATAAAATTAATCGAACAGGGATGAAAGTAAGCAAGACTATCCTAGCTAACGCTCTAAAAAAAGCGGATATGAAAAAGTTTTCAAAGAGTAGGGCAGATGCTCACGATCTCGCAGACACAGTTGAGGCTCTTATTGCATATATATGGTTTATTGAGAAAATGACGATAGAGGACATTATCAATATTTTAGTCGACTCTCTTAAGGAAAATTTAATCGTTAGAAGTGAGGAAATAAAAAACGCAACTGTAGCTTTCACAAACCTCTTGATCCACATTAAAAAATATTTACCTGAGAATTAAGAATGAAAGATTTTCCAATAACGATTGGATTTGACGATGCAAAATTTACCTTCAAATCTGATTCTGAAACTACTGATTTAATAGGAATAATCTGCCAAGGTACTAGAATGGTTGGTATGGTTAAAAAAGAAATTACAATCGATGGTGAAGATGCAACGGATGTATTAATCGAACTCACTAAGCAAAATGAAAAGCACGTACAATACATCGTTACCGATACAATTACTTTTGGTGGGTTTAATATTATTGACTTAGAAAAAGTAGTTAACGTCACAAAAAAGCCAATTATAGCTGTAACTGAAAGAATGGTAAATCTTGAAGCTGTTAGAAAGGCAATTGTAAAAAAATTTCCAAAAAAATACGAAGATAAACTTCAAAACATAGTTAATGCGGGAGAATTATACGAAACCTTAATTGAAACGGCGGGAGGGCACTCAAAACTGTATTTTCATGCAAAGGGAATTCAAATTTCTGATGTTGAATCTCTTTTACATAAAATATGTATCGACTCTAAAATTCCTGAACCAGTTCGACTTGCTCATATAATTGGAAAGGCTTTATAGAAACAAATAATAAATAGTTTTAATAAGTAGCGATCTCGTATTCTAATATCTCTTTCATCCTTTGTTTCAATTCTGGTCTAAGGGCAGACATTCCATACGTTTTTAGTCCGCCTAATTTTTTCTGAACTTCTTGAGCAGTTAAAGCCCCTGGTAAATCTTGTTTATTTGCGATAGCTATAATTTTCATTCCTAAACTACGCTCAAACCGATCGCAGATATCTTTTGTTTTTTCAACATTTTTTTCAGTTGAATCACAAACTATTACTGCTAAACCAGCACCTCTTAAGAAATCTTGCCACATAAATTTAAACCGTTTCTGACCACCCAAGTCCCATATAGAACAATTTTTATCATTCAGAACGGAATCTTCTACGTCTAAACCTACGGTAGGAATTCTTTCTTGAGGAATATCTCTTCCTTGTAGTAAGGACAATAACGAGGTTTTACCGACTCCTCCCTCTCCAATAAAACAAATTTTTTGCTTTGTCGAAATCAATACTAATCCTTTCTAATCGAGAATTATCTTAATTAGAAAAGACAAGTGATTGTTCAATAATGAAAATAATATTCACATAATATGAAATTTTTTAAAGAAAATCCCGAAATACCCCAGTCTATTTGAATTCGAAAAGAAAAAATAATTATAGGGATATTACAATAGGATAAAAATCAAAAAATAAATTAAAATAAAATTAGAAATAAAAAAATCAAAAAAAGATTGTTTCTTTATTCTTCCCCTGTCTCAAGGTCTTTTACAATTCCCACGCAGGATGTTCTGGACATATCCCTTACCGCAAATCGCCCGAGCTCAGGAAAATCTTCGTACTTCTCGATACAAAGCTTTTTAATTGGCTGTAGTTTGACGATTGCAGCTTCGTTCTTCTTGAGAAATTTCGGATTGTCCTCGATTACAGCACCAGTCTTCTGATCTAACTTTTTGTTTAACTCGATAAACTTAGCAGCTACTTGAGCTGTATGAGCGTGAACTACAGGCGTGTATCCTTGAGCAATTGCTGTTGGATGCCAAATAACAATTATTTGTCCAGTCCAGTTTCCCTTCGGGGTAATTACGGTTGGAGCTTTGTCTGGATGGCCCATAACATCGCCACGACCCACATCCTCCATAGAAATTCCTCTAATGCTAAATCCTATGTTATCACCAGGTTCTGCAGATTCTTGTTCCTCGTGGTGCATTTCGATGCTTCTTATTTCGCCTACAAAGCCCGTTGGCATGATAATAATTTTATCATTCTTCTTCAATACTCCAGTTTCAACTCTTCCAACAGGGACAACTCCAGTACCTTTAATGTTATACGCATCTTGAATAGGAACTCGTAGTGCTTTGCCAGTAGGTTTTGGTGGTAGTTCAAAGGAATCAATCGCTTCAATTAAGGTTGGACCATCATACCATGAAAGTTTATCGATTTTTTCCGTTAAATTTTCTGCTTTAATACCACTAACAGGTACAAACGGAATTTTTTTAACCGGAAAACCAATATTTTTTAGAAGATCAGAGACAGAGTCTTTCACTTCGTTATAACGCGCTTCACTGTAGTCATAGGCGTCTGCTTTATTAACTGCGACGACTAATTGCTTAACACCTAGAGTTTGGGCTAAATAAGCGTGTTCTCGAGTTTGACCATTAGCTGCAATCCCGACCTCCATCTCGCCTTTCTTTCCTGAAACGACCAGAATAGCAGCGTCAGCTTGGGAAGCTCCAGTAATCATGTTCTTTACGAAGTCTGCGTGACCAGGTGCGTCAATGATGGTAAAATATTTCGTATTAGTTTCAAATTTTCGAAACGCTAAGTCAATAGTAATACCACGTTGTCGTTCTTCTTTTAACCGGTCAAATACGTAAGCGTATGACCATGATTCTCTATCGTACTCTTTTGCTAACTTTTCAAGCTCTCGTGCTTCTCTGTCTGTTACAGCTCCAGTTTTAATGAGCATTGCGCCCATCATTGTGCTTTTACCGTGATCTATATGACCTATTACAACAAGATTTAAATGTTTTTTATCAGTTGGCATTTTAAATCAATTTCCTCTACTTATTATTAGGTTTGATAATTTAATATGAAATTATAAAATATAATTTTAGATTAAATGATAACTACCTTAATGATCTCAACTATATATTTTTTTCTATAATTTCTAGCATTATTTCTAAGGGAGACAGCCGCTAAAAATACTTATTAAGAGATCATTGACCATTTTTTTTATCTAAGTTAGTTAAATATTCCCCTCTGAGATCGGAATATAATTCTTTCTTATTTTTTTTCAATAGGTTGAAAATTTGCTGAATTTCATTAAAGAAACTAATTTTAAAGCCCTTCCTATTTACTATTTCTGGTCCTATCTTCTCTAGTAAGAAATTTTTAAAAACCAAATCAATGTCATAGATGTTAATTCGAGTTTCTCTAAAGTAGTCTAATAGGTGATGCAGGTAAAAAGCTTTTACGTACGAATTCTTGTTATCTTTTTCGTTTTCTAAATCCTTTTGATGAAAGAAATGCAATTGCTGAATAACGACGCTTTCGTCGTTACTATAAGATTTGTTATTATTGTTTTCGGAAAACGCCCAAGAAGTCCCGTAATCGATGTTTCTATTAACATAATACGCTATAAAAACATCGATTCCCGCTTTTTTTGCCCATTTATCGTGAACGACCCAATTAGGTATTTTTAGATCACTTTATGAATAATTTTAAACTATAATTTTAAAAGCATAGGGTAAAAAAAAACATTTTTCTTCATATAAGATAATAAAAATAAAAAGTCATATTTCGTTAATTAACAATAATACGAAAAAAAAATATTCAAAACATTAAACAAATATCATGGTAAAAAATAAATATCCGTTTCCTAAAGAAGGGGCATTCATCATGGGGCGAGTTGTAGATATTCAGAAACAATATATATACGTAGATTTACCGGATTACGATGGTTTACCTTCAGAAAAAACCGCAGAAGGTATGATACATATTAGCGAAATTTCGAGTAGATGGGTTAGGAATATTAGAAGTATTGTGAGAATAGGTCAAAGAGTTGTATTAAGAGTTGTGAAAGTTGTTCCAGATAAAGGACAGATTGATTTATCATTAAGACGCGTAAATTCGGCCCAAAAAGCTTTAATAGCAAAAGAGCACAAATACGCTAATAAGTATGAAAATTTGTTGCAGTTTTTAACGGAAACGGAGGGAATAGATTTAACATTAATTCAGGCATACGAGTTAATTGGCTGGCCAATAAAAGAACAGTTTAATTTTTATCAAGAAGCAGTTGAAGCACTTAAAGAAGAAGGGAAAGAGATTTTAAACGAGCTCAAAAACATCCCTGATGACATTAATAAAGCGTTTTTAAAAATTATTGACGAAAATGTAGAGGTTTCTACGGTTAAAATCAGGGGTAAGATAAAACTTATGAATACAAGCGGAGATGGCATAGCTAAAATAAAAGAGACGTTGAATAACGTTATGAAAGTAATAGAGAATCCAAAAGAAACTAGGAAAATTAATTTATCATATCTAGGAGCGCCTATTTATAGATTAGAGATTATCTCTAAAGATTATATTGATGCGGAAGGCATTCTATCAGACGCAATTGAGGTTCTTGAGAATACAACTCAACAAAATAATGGCTCCTTTGAATTTATAAGAGATTAAAGCTCATTTGATTAAGAGATTATAAGTAAGATGACGAAATACCTTCAAAAATGTAAAGATTGTGGAAAATACGGATTACTCGATCCAAAATCTAAGTGCAAATATTGCGGAGGGACCTTAATTAATCCTTTTCCTCCAAAGTTTTCTCCTATTGATAAATATTCAAAATATCGGATTGTTTATTTTAAAGAGGAATTTAAGAAACGATTCGAAGAAAATTAAGTAATGTCTATTATTTCGGCTATTTTTTCGTAAATAAGAATCTTCGCGTTTTTATATGGCATATTAGCAATATCATTTTCCTGAAACGGACCATAATTAATAAGATCGATTCCGACTAAGGGCGGAGAGGGTTTGTTAAACCGAATAAGAGTGTATTTATATTGAACAATGTGTTCTGATTGAATATACTCTGATGTATCTTGGTCAATATCAATTTCCGTGCTTTTTGAGACTTCTTCTGTGGGAATATCTACTCTAGAAGTTTCTATTGATACATCTTCATCCCCCAATACTTTCTCCAATTCAATCGGTTCTTCTTCCTCGTACAATACGAGCGCCTTAAGTTTTTTAAATCCCTTAATTGCGCTAATTAAATTTTGATAAAATAATTTCTCTGCTTCAATAACTTTATTATAATCAATTTCTTGAAGGATTAGAGAGGCATTTAATATTTTAACTTCTCGAATTTTTAAAAAATCGTTAAATAAATATTTAAATCCATACTTGTATGATTTTAGTAACTGATTTTCAATATCCTGCTTGCCTTCTAACTCAAGTTTAGTGATGTAATCAACATTTTTCCTATAGTAGTCAAAATCCTCTTGAGTTAAGAGGGTCAACTCACTCTGTTCAAATTCTTTAAGCCAATGTTGATAAAGGTTCTGATAGTCAGTTTTTAAATTCATATGCCTAAGAAAATTTTGATCTAATATAATATTGAAAGATGAGAGATATTATTATTTTTACTCAAATTGTTTTCGCAACTTCTTTACACAATAAAAATACTGCTATGTGATGAGGGACTTCGATTTTCTCTCCTTTTTTATAAGGCCATACTCAACACCTTTGATTTTGGTTATGGGCAAAGCTTCTGCCACTACCTCTAGTTTATGGGTTAGATTTTTCTTACTTTTGAATACTATTGGATCTAACTTTTCGTTCTTCTCATCTAGGGGTTTGAAATCTTCCAATTCGCTTAGAGAAATCTCTTGAGTTTTAAAACCTGTCTTCCCGTGCAAGGATCCGGGATATCTAATAAGCCTGTGAATATCTATAGATACAGGTTCATCCAATTCAACTCCAACTTGCTTGACAATTCCTTTTAAAAATCTTTTCCACATTGTCAAACCAAAACCTTCTATAGCCCAAATGTTTCTTTTTCCTTTTGTAATTAATTCTAAAAAATCATCTTTATAGTTTAAAAAACTATTAACTACGTTAGAATTAAAACCAAAAAGATGCTTATCGAGAAGTAAAGTTTCGATTTGTTCTTTAGGTTTTTCTAATATTTTTTCAATTTTATTCATTATTTTTTGCGACCAACCGCGATTTTCCTTTATTAACCCAAAAATCTCTTTCGATCTTTCGGTTAGACCTAATAACTCAAAGGAAATGTTGTTGCCCGTAAGGTAATCAACAATTTCCCTTCTTTCGTCGGTATTCAATTTTCTAAGTTCTTCACTTTCAACTTTTAAGTGATATCCTCTATGACCAGAAAATGCGATTCTCATATCTTCTTCACTTATCCCGAAATCGGGGATTAAGAAATTATTGACTAATTTCTTGATTTCATTTTTAGCAACATCTAAGCAATCATTACATACCCAATTCAATTTAGTAAACTTTGACTTCTTACATTCTGGACATTTTTCGGGCATTCCAGTTCCTTCAGCGCCACATTCTTTACAATACCATAGATCGTGTTTTTCTTTACAAGGAGTATAGAAATGGTCAACATCGATATCAACAATTAAATCACATCCCTGATAATTTTTGCTTTCCATTTCTCTAGCATCAGGTTCTAAGTAAAGAGAGCCACTTGAATATAAATGTCTAGGAGGATCCTGTATTAAATAACCTCTAAGTAGTTTCGGATTTTCAAACCTCATATGTCGTTTCATAAAAACTTTTTTTTCCCATGGAATAACCCCGAACTCTCGCAAATTAAAAGAACTAATTACCGGGAAATTTTTATGTTCTTCTTGATAATACGCCTGAAATAACCTTTTTAAATATGTGAGGTCATTCATCTTGTCTCTTTGATCCCTCCAATACTTGTTTTGCTTTGTTCTTTTTGAACTTTTCTTTTTCATTTCGATATTGCTTTATACGAACATAGGCTAATGGATGTTTCAACTTTTTTCTCTCGGTAGGTTCAATCGAACCATAACCTTCTAAACATAATTTATCTTTATATTTATTTGCCATGCATAAACCTAAAGATTTTAAAGTAGAACATTGGTATGGAGTGTAATTTTTTTTCTTTGCATATTCTACTTGATATGTGGTTTTTCCCCTGTCAAAATCGGGTAATGTCGAAAAAATATCTACCACGTTTTCAACAGGATATTCCAAAGCGAGTAAAAACCAAACTATGAAGAGTCGTTCATGATGAACTAGATTTTGACCTTCTTCTGCCTTTTTTAAGATTTCAACTACACATGGAGGATAAAGTGTTTGTATCTCTTCTTTACTGTTAATATCAATTTTGAAAGAAAACTTAAATTCTTCTTTTCGCTTATCCCATAAGCTTTCTATTTTATCAAACATATCCTTAAATCTTTGAATCCTAGAGGCTTCTTGAAGAAATGCATTTAAAGAAGCTTTATCTTCAGTTTCTTCAATAAGGAGCTTATTCCTAACATATTCTTGTATTAAACGTATTAAAGTTTTATTTTGAATGAATACATATCCATCTTCCAATGGATTATTTGTTAATTTCCTATACTCATCTCGTAAGTTTGACGCGAGTCTAAGATAATCAATAAAATGAATAGTAAAGTTAGTTTTTAGCTTCTCTCGATAATCCTTAACTATTTTTATTCCGTAATCAATTGGTGGATTATAATAATTAATTCTTAACCCTAAATCTTGACATATGTCATATAGATTTGATTCGCTATTTTCTCTTTCTAAATCGTTGTAAGCATTCTTTGAATATAGATTAGCAATTCTATTTGTTATAGTTTTGTTGTTTAGAGCGTAGAGTAGAATTTTGAGTAGAATATATACATAAATATTCAAATAATCAAACTTTTTATTTGGGATATCTTCCAGATTATTGAACGCAGATTCGAAGATTATTAAAACGCGTTCAGCTATTTCATTACTTATGTCTTTAGAAAAAATCTCGGCTATAAATTCCTCATAAGATTTTTCCCAAAAATTAGAGTAAAAAGTCTTTAAGGAAGGAAGCCATGGATGACGATTAATTAATTCATTTGGAATGCTCATAGCGGCATTTACCTCGCTTTTCAAATTAAAAATAAGTATGAATAATTGAGATCGGGGATGGTTCGTATTAATTATTACGAGTTAATTGATTTACTATTTTATTAAATGATACAAGATGAAATCTTAAAATTCATCCATATCGTCGTCGTCAAATTCAGCTTCTTCGACGCGAGGTGCGAGGAAGTAGTTCAATTCGCCACCCTCTAAAAGGTTGAAAATCATCTTTAAGGGATGATCAGTTTTTAAGGATATCTCCAGTTTTTCTGTTATTGACGCGATTTTTAGAATTGCTTTTAGAAAGGTAAGACTATAAGCCCCGGTACAAGTCTCGCTAATTTCGCTCTCAATTAAATCTTCTGCGCTAAGATTGTATTCCATTTCACCGATTTGACCCGTAGAGCTAAAGATTAATCCTTCGTTCGCAACAGCTTTCATGTTAAGGATTTCAGAATATATTTCTGCATCTCTTATTGCTTCTACTAAAAATTCCGTATCTATAACCCAATTTGTAGGATACTCGATTTTCAATAAGTTTTCCATAGGAATTTCTTCCCGATCAAGATCGATTAATGTTAAACTAAACGTTCTTTTGCGGTTTTTTCCTACTCGCTCCATTGTTATTTTAATTTTTTGGTCCGTTTCTTTAAAGTCTATTTCAATAGTATCATCAGCAGAACTCCTTTTAAGTATCTTATCTAAATCATCTAAATTCAAACCGATTTTAGATTCTTTACTACACTTATAATCGTCAAAGTTCTCCTTCTTTATCGATAATTTTAGCAAACAAATTCGACTTGGATCCATCGCAGTGATAACAAATTCTTTTGGAGATACTTTAAATTCAGTTTCATCAATGATACTTGAAAGCGTTTCAACTATTCCCTTCAATACTCTACTAGTATCTAGTTTTAGTGTAAAGCTCATTAATTATCAGCACTTTTATTGACTACTAATTTATATTAATATAGTTTAATTGGCAATATTTATAAAATTCAGTATTATAGGTTTAATAATACTTTACATTTTAAAATGTAATTTTTGAATTAATTATTTATAGTCACCTTAAATTTTTTAATCTTAATAAATAAAAAAAATATGATTAGATATGATGCGTGAACCAGCGATTCAAAGAATGATTAATGATATAAAAAATACGGATATTCGAGTTCAAATAATGGGTTATGTTAAGGATGTCGTTGAAAATGATTATATAATTTTGAACGATAAAACTGGAGATGTAAAAGTTGATATTAAGGGGATTGAATTTTTACATAAAAAAAACGATCTAATTAACATTATAGGCGAACTCAATATTGATACGGGGGGAGAAAAAGAAATAGCGGCAGAAATTATACAGGATAAAAAGAATTTAAACTTTGAATATTATCAAAAATTGTACGATATTAAAAAGGAATTAAATTTAGTTTAACGCTTAGATAAAAACGAAAATGTTAAATTTGTTGTAATTCTCAGTTTTTACCGATAATTGACTTACTAAATTAAGCGAATTCTGATAATTTTGTAAAATTTTTATCTTAAAAGAACAAATTTTATTATGTATGCTTATTTTGTATCTTTAAAGAACTATACTAAATTTTAGGGTTAAGTACATGGTTGAATTTTGTCCCGAATGTTCAAATCTTTTACGTAAAGAAGTTTCAGCGGGAAATAAAGCTTTAGTTTGTAGGTGTGGTTTTCAAAAGGAATTAAGGCTAAGTACTGAAGAAATTAATAAAAATGTCAGATTGAAAAAGAAAGCTCTTGATGAGAATCTTATAATTGTGTCTCAAGAAGACAAAATTACTGTCCACCCAATTGTAAAAAAATACTGCCCTAAATGCAACAATAAAGAGGCAGAAGCTTGGCAAGAACAAACTCGAAGCGCTGATGAACCAAGCACCTCGTTTTTTAGATGTCTTGAATGCAAGCATACGTGGCGAGAATATTAAATTTAATTTGCTAATAATTTTTACCTATTTTTGATCGTGAAAGAGTGGTTTTACGATCTTTGCGCTAAAATTTTACTTTTATTAGATAAAAAAAGATTATGAAAGAACTTCTAATATTTTAGTCAAAATACGCGCTTTGCCACCAGTAGATTGAAGAAGTGTTTTTCCACATACTAAACATTCTACATCAGTTGCAGAACAACCAAAAATTATTTGTTGATTTCCACAATTTAGGCACTTTACTCTTAAAAACCTACTTTGGGGTTGAGGGATTAATACTTCTTTTTCTTTTTTCTTATTTCTTGTCATGAAACATCAACTCTTATACTTCCTGTAATTCGAATTTCTTTACTCGATATGATTTAGCATATTGCTTTTTACCGCATTCTGAGCATTCTAATATCGGTAGGGATTTCTTATTTACTTTGGCATTTTTATGAAATATTGGTTTTGGGAAACTACCGTAGCCTCTTTTCTTTCTTTCTAAACGTCTTCTTCCCTGATTTAGCATCCGTTCTTTTCCTTTCTTATAGAGGGTGACATTGTGTAGTTTATGAGATCTGCAGGTCGGACAATAGCGATTTAATGTTCGCGGGTATTTCATTTTTCAAACAACTTCAAGTTTCAATTTAAAGTAATAAATTATTTATAAATTTTAAATTTTATTAGTTCTGCTTTATTCTTAATTGGAATTACAAAGTTTAATAAAAAATAATTTAAATGGTATTTCTATAATTTTATTAAAACTTTCGTTTAGAATTATGTCATTCAAAGAGAAATTTAAAGAAGGAATCATAACTGCGAAAGATTTTTCGCGAGAAGACATTGATTATATACTCCAAAAGGGCAAACTAATGATTCAAAATAATAAAAATGCGGAACTCTTAAAAGGGAAAATCTTAGCAACTTTATTTTTTGAACCATCTACCAGAACTCGTTTAAGTTTCGAATCAGCAATGTATCGTTTAGGAGGAAATGTAATTGGTTTTCATACAGGCGAAGTTTCTTCAATAAAGAAAGGTGAAAGTATCGCAGACACCATTCGCACAGTAGAAAATTACAGTGATGGCATTGTTATGAGACACAACTTGGAGGGAGCAGCTAGATTAGCAGCCAAGTTTGCACAAATACCTATCATCAATGCGGGATCAGGAAGTGGTGAGCATCCAACTCAAGCTTTATTAGATTTATTAACTATTACTGAGGAGGGTCATAAATTAGATGGAATAAATATTGGGATAATGGGGGATTTGAAATATGGAAGAACTGTCCATTCATTATCTATTTTACTTTCGAATTATGAAGCAAATATATACTTAATAAGCCCTAAAGATTTAACGCTTAGAAATAGAGACAAGGATTTCTTACAACAGAGACAAGTTAAATATAAAGAAATCGAAAAATATCGCGACATATTAAATATTCTAGATGTTCTCTATGTTACTAGAATTCAGAAAGAAAGATTTGCCGATGTAGAAGAATACGATAGAGTTAAAAATTTTTACGTCTTTACGAAGAAGGATATGGCAGAAACTAAAGATGAATTTAAAATTATGCACCCACTACCCAGAATCAATGAAATTTCGCCTGAAATTGATAGTTCGCCAAAATCTATTTACTTTAAACAAGCGTACTATGGAATTCCTATGAGAAAAGCGATATTAGCGGAGTTATTGTCTTAATATATTACAGTTTTTATATCTCCAATTGGAATGCATTCAATTTTGAAGATATTATTTCTTTTATTAAATCATCTATAGATAAATTATTCAAACCGAGTGTTAATAAACTTCCTCCATCAAAGTATTTCTCAAAATTTTTATGTAGTTCAATTTTCCTCTTGAGAGATAATTTCGAATCCCCTCTAACCATATTTACATTATATCGGTTAGATTCGTTACCTAAATTATATTGATTGTTATGCCATGTGTCATATAGATAACTATCCTGGTGAGGTTGAGTAAGTATATAGTTTTCACATTCTTTTTGATTCTTCTCTTTGATAATATCGCTCATAAACTCTAATATATCACAGGCAAAAGACTCACTTTTTTCGATCCTATCAATCTCAATGCCGCAATGCAATTTTACTGCTTCATTAAAACCAAAAAAACTTACAGATTTTAAAGAATCATCAATCCATTTAGCCTCTTTTGTTTCAAAAAATTCAGAGATTATTCTTTTCCATTGATTTGAGGATTTCAATTTTCGATTTATCAAATCTTTTTTATATTTAAAAAGTTCAAAAACAGAGTCTAGCCTATCATGTAAATGTTCAAAAAAAGAATTATCGTTCTGGTTAGAATATTCAGCAATCTTATGAAAATTTATTAAAACTTTATCTAATATGATTTTATTTCTTTTTCGATCGCTACCATTGAAGTTATGGACATTTACAAGTGTAGAGTTGAGTAAGTTTGAGTTATTTTTTTTATAAAAAATAAAATTTCCATAATTACCTGATTTGAAGTTTTGTACAAAAAAATCATATGTATTTTTTGAAGTAAGAATTTTAGAGTAATCGTATAATAATAAAGGGCTAATATATTGATTGTTTTGATTAACATGATAATAGAGTTTATCTATAAAGTTATGGATATTTTGCCTTTGTGAATTTTCTAGTTGTTCATCCTCATTTTTATCTAATAAAGAGATTTCTAAGGAAAGATGAGATTTTTCATCATAATGTCGATACCCTAGTTTTAAAACTTGAGAAATAATAATGTTTATAAGATTTGACGATTCTTTTATAGAATTAAAGTGAGTTAAAAATGAACTAGTAAAATTACCTAATAATATATCCTCTGAAAAAAATGGCTTAAATATAGCTAAGGTATCGAAAAAATGCATAATTAATTGAATTTGGTTTAAAGAATTATCAAGATCATTAAGATTAATTGAATAACGATTTGAAATATACTCTAAAATTGAATCTGTGTCAATGTAGAAGCCTAAAGGTCTTAAACTCCAGTTGTTTAAATTTAGGAGAACTATTTCTCCTGATAAATATAAGTCTGCTAAATTCTTAGGAAGCAGGTTTAAAAGTAAAAATTGTTCTGATACATCTGATCCTAATTTTGAGAGTAGTTGTTCAGGGTTAATAGTTTTGTTATCAAAATGTTTGAATATTTCAAAAGGAGGTGTACCTAATCTTGTCAATTTATGCCTTATTTCTTCTTGACCATTTTCTAATAGAATAGCATTAATATATTCCCTCATTAAAGGTGCAGTTAAATATTCAATATGGGTTTTTGATAGACGCTCTTCCACTTCCTTAGAAATTTTTTTTGCTACAAATTTTTCTACTCGTCCTTCCTTAATCAAATAAGCTTCGATTTTATTTGAATCAAATGGTTCCTTCGAATATTTAGAAGTCCTAATCATTATTTTCTTATTTGTATCGTTGAGAATCTGCTCGATAGACACAATTTTTTTTAAGATTTGTTTCCCTAAGATACTCAGGGAATAACCGTTATCGGAAGACTCTAGTAGAACGCTATTTTTTAACGCTTTTAAGTGAAAGGAAAAATTAACAGAATTTGGATTATTCCCTAAAACTTCCTTCTGTAATGACGAATATGGTAAAGGATTACTACTTAGGCTTAATTTCTTTAAAATATCGATTCTTATTTTTTGACCTAATGTTTTAAGGTGTTTCTCTAAAACATCTTGATTTTTGTCGGAACTCAATTTAAGTTTAAGTAGCCTTGATTATCATTAATTCTGCTTAACTAATTATTATATTTTAGAAATATATAAGAATTAGGAAATTTACATGACGTAAATGACATCAGATATTATGTACGTGATATATTAATCAGAATTTTCTGTTTTTTCTTGGTACCGAAAGCGAGGAATAGGAATGACTTGATTAAAATTAAATTTTAATAGTTATCATTCAATTTTTTTATAGAAAAATGACTTTGCAAGGAGAAATATGATAGAACTAATATTTAAAATGTTAAAAATATAAAATACTTAGCTTTAAAAAGACTTAACGAGCAGAAACAGCTATCCTCTCAATCTCGTCCTTTCTTTTCACAGCTTTAGATTCAAGTTTGTCTTGAGAGGCTAATGCTAACTCCTTAGAAATATTTTCAGCAAAAGTTCTTTCGTTTGAGTGGGAGCTTGAACCAATTGCTTGGACTAAATATTTAATTGCTAAATCTACTCGACGCTGTGGTGCTACATCTACAGCAGAGCTATAGCTGATTCCGCCCATCGCAATTTTTGTTACTTCTTCTCTAGGTGCGGAATTACAAATCGCGTCAATTAATACTTGTATGGGGTTATTCCCTGTGTTTAGCTCTACCAAAGTAAAAGCATTCTCGATATTTCCTAAAAGTTTACTTTTCTTACCTGAACTATATGAACTTTTATGTCCTTTGATTTTACTTCCAATAAATCCAGGTGCTAACAATCTATTTACAAACCTTTCTATGATAGATATTTTAGAAGTCTTCCAGAATCGTTTATGCTCGTGTCTTCCAGCAGTGTGAGGAATTATAACCGGTCTTAAGTTTATATAGTTTTCTAGGGTCCAGTCTTTAATTTCAAGGTTTTCGAATGACCATTTATTAAAGAGTTTAATATCTTTTTTCGCTTTACTCATATTACAACACCTACCTCATTGGTTTCTCTTTCTTGCCAGCAAGTAAAGCCTGTAAACTTACACCGTTTACTATCACTACACGCCATCGCACGCCTGGAAGATCTCCTACCGCACGACCTTTAGCACCCCCTATTCCCTCCACAACTACCCTATCATGTTCTTCAATGAAGTTAAGAGCACCATCTCCAGGGAGAAAGGCAGTAATAGTTTTACCATTCTTTTTCAACTGAACACGTACGCACTTTCGAATAGCAGAGTTAGGTTGTTTGCTTTCCCGTCCTACTTTTTGAAGCACAATCCCTAAAGCTTGTGGTGCACCTTCCATTGGATCCACTTTTTGTTTTAGTTTAAGCTTCTTTCTTTTATATTTAGTTTTACTCCACCGAAACTTTTTTCGGTTATTTCTCAGCTTCCTTGCTGCGTAGAGTCCTTTAGGTTTGGCCATGAAAATTCAATTCTTTTTATTCTTTGAAATAAATATTATTGAGATATACCTTATTATCATCCTTAGAACTTAAAATTTTTGAATTTAGAAAAATAGATGTTTAATTTTTAGTGTTGATTATAACGTTATCAACATCAAAATGACGTAAAACAAGTTCTTTTATCTTTCTTATCATGGAACCCTCTTTACCAATAGCTTTTCCACGATCTTGAGGTCTAACGGATATAATCACGGTTTTCTTTTCGTTCCTACTTTCTTTAATTTCAATGTTTTGAACTTGTATTGAATTCTTAGTAGTATTTAAAATAAACTGGATGAATTGATTCAGGTTTTCTGACCAAGGGATTACATCAATTTTCTTTTGAAGTTTAGTCATAAGATCCTTTACGTGTTCTCCGGCTTTACCGATAGCTTTTCCTACATCTTCTTTTTTCACTAAGAATACAATTATCTCAGAATTGTTTTCTGGAGATTGAAAAATAAAGCAATCTTTTATAATCGCACCAGAAATATTATTGAATAGCGAAATCAATTCCATCGATTGTCTGTCAAGTTTAATGTGTTTTCGTAACATATTTTTCGGTTCCACTTAGTTATTAATTATTTTTAGTTTTTTAAAGTCATTAAGTCTGAATCTCCAAAATCGTTTATACCTAAAACAGAGATCATATATGGCTTACCCAATGCTAACCCTAATTCCCACGACGAACCTTTATATCTATGAATAAAAATCCTCTTGTTTATGAGAGAATTATAATACCTCAATTGAGTTTCTAATTCGTCTGGGCAGTTATTAGCAATAATAATCATCTTAAATGTGTCTTGTCTTATTTGTCTTAGGACTTGTGTTTTACCATACAGCATTTTACCTGTTTTATAGGCAACTTTAATATTAGTATCAACATCAAATTCCTTTACTTTTTTTCGAGATAAATCGATTGACTCGCTTATCTTTTTGCTTTTCCTTGCCATCGTCTTAATTTATAGTATCTGATTTAAATTTCAAAAATAATGTGATTATAAGAATACACAATAATATAAAATTTTATCGCTTGTTCTCCTATTTCTTGCTTTTAAGGATTTTCTAGTATCTAAACCGAACATGATTATCAAAAAAGTTTTTTCTTTGGTTTTTTTTATCTTTAAGAAGCGTTAAAACTGTTGGTTAGGAATATAATTCGTGTTATATAACCACTTTAATATCTATGTTATTTTTTTAATTGTTTTAATATTTCGAGGTTAGCATCTAAATCGAATTGCACTTTTACACGACCTGTCCCCATTGGAACAACTTGACCTATGATCACATTCTCGGGGATTCCTAACAAGCGCTCTTCTTCGCCATAAAGACCAGCATCTAATAACTGGTTTACAGTTACTTCGAAAGCCGCTCTCGCAAACACGCTTGACTTTGATCCTGAAATTCCATGTCTACCGATTGATTGAATTGAGCCTTCTGCACACATTAATTCTGCTAAGATTAATAAGTGTCTTTTATCAACGTCTAATCCTTGTTGTTCTAATACTTTTTGTGCTTCATTAATTATCATATTTCTCGCAGCTTCGATACCATAAAGCTTTTCAATTTCGTGAATATGGTTTGAAACCGTTCGAGTAATATCAACTCCTTCAATTTGAACTACTCCATGCATATTTGTTCCTTCAGTTTTAATAACCCATTCCTTTTTATCATCAGTTGGGGTTAATAACCCTCTTTTAATCCCTCGTACGCCTTTTACAACTTTTTTAAGGATTTTTTCTCTTAACTTCTGAAGGCTTTGAAGATCTTCAGTTTGAGGATCAATAATTATAGAATTTCCTTCTCGTTTGATTGTTCCCTTTTTCTTGTATCTTTTCAAAATTTCAGGAATAGAATCGATATCGATTCCCTTTTTTTCGCAAATATCAGGAATTAGGTTGATTACGATGTTCCAATTAACAAAATCTAAGTCTACATCGTGGGTAATTTGCTCTATACGAATTTGTTCAATTCTTTTATGAACTTCAAGTGCTTTTTCTTCGCTTTTATTGTAGGGTTCTTCTAAATATATCGTTTGTTGAGGCGTGCTAGGAAAACGTCTGGCATCGACAATCTCTATGAGACGTGGAAGTCCCTGCGTGACCGAAAACTCTTCAACTCCTGCGTAGTGGAAAGTTCGTAGGGTCATCTGAGTCCCGGGCTCACCAATTGACTGAGCAGCAACGGTTCCTACGGGTTCGTTCGTTTCAACAATGGCATTATTATAATTAATATAAATCTTATTTAAGAGGTATTCCAATTGTTCTTCTTCTAAATCTTCATCTTTAACGCGATTTCTTATTTTCTCGATGAGATCCTTAGGAATTCCATCTTCTTGTAATTCTTTTAAGTTATCTTCAAAAATTTTTTGAGTGACTTTTCCCATAATCCATTACCATGAAATTTTTTAAAAACTTATACCATTTTTTCTTTTTTCCATTCAAGATATCCTTTTGTGAGTTTTCCTCTCCATTCTGCGTTCTTCCCGGTCTCCTTGCCGTATAATCTTCTCAATTCCTCTTCGCTTAGAGTTTTATCTTTTTCCGCTTGCTTAGGCATTTTTTTAATTTCTTCTTTTACAGGTTTTTCTGTTGCCGGTTTTTTTGCTGTTGGTTTTTTTGCTGTTGGTTTTTTTGTTGCTGGTTTTTTTGCTGCGGGTTTGGGTTTAGGAGATTTTTTAATTTCTTTGCGAATTTCATTTAAATCAAGTGATTTAGCTTTTAGGAGTAACACTTCGAGATTTACAGCGTCAGAATGATCTGTATGCATAGGATCTATACCATCATCGCCATAGCGGAATTGTATAATGTTTTTATCGCTATTTCTAACTGTTCCATCATTTTCTATTATCATATCTTGTAAAGCGTTTACTAACCGTCTTTGCATGTACCCACTAGTAGATGTACGGACGGCAGTATCAACAAGCCCTTCTCTCCCACCCATGGCATGGAAAAAGAACTCCTCAGGATTTAGACCTTTCCTATATGAACTTTCAACAAAACCACGAGCTCGAGGAGTTAAATCATTTATTTTGAAATGTGGAAGTGTTCTTGAACTATAACCTCTGTTGATTCTTTCGCCTCTTATTGCTTGTTGACCAACGACAGCTGACATTTGTCCCAGATTTAAGATATTACCTCTTGCTCCAGACTTAGTCATTATTACGGAATGAGCTTCATCTCCTATATAGTCCGCAGCAGTTTCCTCAGCCATTTTTCGTGCTTCTGCGAGCACTTGTCGAATCCTTAGTTCAAGAGTTTCTCGCATTGAACGTCCAGGAGCTCTATTCAAGACAGTAGTATCGTTTTCATAAAACGCTTTTATCAATTTATCTGATTCATCACCAACATCTTTTAATATTTTCTGTATGACGTCATAAGCTTCCCCATGAACATAAACTTCATCCAAACCCATTGTCATTCCATTTTGTCGGATAACGTATAATAACATTTTTGTTGAACTATCTAAAAATTGTCTTCCACGCGCGTTGCCATGATCTTTTATTATTCTTTGTAAAATACTATTAGATTGCATAGCTCCGAATGAGTTTTCGTCTATCGTTCCAGTTATTAGTATGCCGTTTTTAATAACAACATAAGCATCATCATCACAACCTTCTTCTTTACAAACATCACATTTCCTACAAAACTTAGATTTTACTTTAATATTCAGATCATCTGGAAAGAGAGTGCTAAAGATTTGTTTTCCTGAATATAAGGGTTCAGGATCGGTTTTCACGGGAACTATGTCATCTAAACTAAAGTCGGGTTTAGTGATAAAAACATCTCCTAAATATAATAGCTTAAAAACGTCTTTTCTATTATATAATGAATTTAAACTTGTAAATTGAAAAACAGAAGAAATAAAATCTTGAATTCCTCCCAGAATTGGACCTCCAAATCTCGGAGATAAAATATGGTTTTGAACTTTAAGAAGTAATTCGGCCTCTGTTCGAGCTTCTTCGCTCTGTGGAACATGTAAATTCATTTCATCTCCATCAAAGTCGGCGTTATAAGGAGGGCAAACCGTTAAATTCAATCTAAAGGTTCTACCATCCATAATTTTTACCTCGTGAGCCATAATTGACATTCTATGAAGTGATGGCTGCCGATTAAATAAAACTAAATCACCGTCAGCTAAATGTCTTTCAACTGTATATCCAGGAGCAAGCATTTCAGAAATAATTTTGCGGTTCTTAACATAACGTAAGTCTATTCTTCTACGATCGCTTCTAATAATGTAATTAGCTCCAGGATGATTAAATGGTCCATTTAACACCAGCTGTTTCATCTCTTCAATATTCCAATCGTTAATATTTGTAGGGATGGTGAGAATTTTGGCGATTTCAATTGGTACACCAACATCATTAATACTGATGAAGGGATTTGGTGAGATTACCGAACGCGCCGAAAAGTCTACCCTTTTCCCGCTTAAATTACTTCTAAACCTCCCTTCTTTTCCTTTTAATCTTTGGGTAAGCGTTCTCAACGCTCTTCCAGAGCGATGTCTTGCTGGAGGAATTCCTGACACTTGGTTATCAAAATAAGTAGTTATATGATATTGAAGTAATTCCCATAAATCTTCAACAATTAAGTGGGGAGCGCCAGCGTCGATATTTTCTCTTAATCTTTGATTAATACGGATAACATCAACTAATTTATGAGTTAAATCGTCTTCGGATCTAATTCCACTATCTAACGTAATAGAAGGTCTCGCACATACAGGTGGAATGGGTAATACTGTAAAAATAACCCACTCAAGTCTTGCATTTTCTGGAGATACTCCTAGAATTCTTAGATCATTATCAGTCATTTTTGTAAGACGTTCTAAAATTTCAATAGGAGTAATTCTCCTAGAACCTTTTGCTTCCTCTTCTTCATAAAAAGTAGTGGGCTTTTCGATAACAATTTTTTTCTTTTTCGCACCACAATAAGGACAAAGCTTACTCTTTCTTGCAAGTTTAAAAACATTTTTGGTCGCTTCTTCATCTCCCTCGAAGTATATCCTTCTATGTTTTATTTGTTCTTGCCTAAAGGTTTCCATTTCTTCATCTGTCAACATCAGCCTTGAGCATTCAGGGCAAATGCTCCTTAGAACTTTTAAAACTTTCTTCGCAAATCCTACGTGAATTACGGGTCTAGCTAATTCTATATGTCCAAAATGGCCCATACAATTACTAACAAGATTTCCACACGTCTGACATCTCTGACCGGGCTCAATAGTCCCTAAGCGTTGATCCATTAACCCACTTGGAATCGGTAGCCCATCTTCGTCATAAGTATCTGCTGTAATTATTCTTGCAGCAGACATCTTTCTTATCTCATCGGGACTAAGCAGCCCGAATTTGATTTTTTCAATTAATTTAGTACGACTAAATGAATAACTCATAAACCCAAAACAACCTCAAATATTAAGCTATTAGAATAAAAAGTTAAAGAATAAGATAACAAGTTCTGCACTATAAAGAAAATAAGCAAGCAAATATTAAAAATTTTTCGGATTAGGCATTTTTTTATCCTTTCTTTTATTACTTTATATCAAATAGTATAATTAATCGATGTATTTAATCATATAATGATGAAGATCAAGAATTTGTTTAAAAGCAAATTAATGCTTTTTTGTATTCAAATCTTGAGTTTAATTGTTTCTCTTAGTATTTCTAATTATAAGCTTCAAATTGAATTTGACCCAAGTGCAAGTGAACAGCAATTTATAATTCAATTTTTAGCAAACCTTATTTTGTATAACAATAGCTTTGGTTTTGTATATATCAACCTTACTTGGATTATTGTATCTTTACTCCCAATTCTTATTTTTAGCGATTACAAGAAAGCGTATTCTATGAATTTAACCACTTTTTTCTTTCCTAACTTTTTCTTTTATGTATTTTATTGGCGTTATTCAGAAACATATTTTAATGCTCTTTTTACGACATTTATAATTAGATCTATATTATTAGGGATCACGATAGCTTCTACCTCTATAGCGTTGTCATTAATCTTAAAATTCATTAAAAGCTCTAAAACTAATACGAATGTAGAAATTTTAGAGCAGATCGAGCAACTAAACACAACTGAATGTCCTAAATGTGGAACTAAGTTCGATTCGATTCCCAAATATTGTTTTAATTGTAATAGTCTTATTACAAACGAATTAGGGGAAAATGGTGGAAAATAGAAATAAAGCTATGTCATTTGAACGATTGTTTAAACCAAAGAATGTCTTAATATTTGAAGCACAAACCAAAATTTCTTTCTTTATTGAAGGATTTCTTAGACAAGAATATGATTTGAAAAATCTTTACTTAGTTTCCTCTAAAGAAGATGAACTCTCAGGTATAAAATGCTATAGGTCAATTGATAATGTTCCCATTGACACAATAGATCTTTTAATCTTATCCGTTAGAAGGGACATCTTAGTTCAAAGCATTACGGATATATTATCTAAAAAGAAGATTAGATTTGTCCATATTTTCACGGCAGGTACCGGAGAATTCGACGATGAAGGGATTAAAATTGAGAGGAAAATTAAAGAAATTTTAAAAAATAATCCAGGTACCAGAAGTATAGGCCCAAATTGTATGGGATTATACTGCCCCTATGGAAAGATCGCGTATTATCCCTCGTTCCCTATTGAAAGCGGGAACATAGCATTAATTTTCCAATCGGGGGATTTACATTCTAAAATGGTTAAATTTGGCTCTCGAAGGTATAACTTAAGATTTTCGAAATGTGTAAGCATAGGGAATTGTATTGATATACAAATTTCTGAACTCTTACAATATTTTAACAACGATATTGAAACTAATATTGTTTGCGTTTATTTTGAGGGTTTACCAGTTTTATATAAAAAAGAGGGTAAGAGATTATTGAATGTTTTGAAATCTATGGATAAACCGGTGCTTTTTATGCGTGGTGGGCGAACTGAGAGAGGTCAAAAAGCGGTTTTAACTCACACTGGAGCACTAGCAACTAAAAGAATTATTTGGGATTCAATTTTCAACCAAACACCTATAATTGATGTCCCTCCTTCGTTGGATGAATTAATCGATTATACCTATATTTTCTCAAAACACATCCAAAGGTTTAAGAGATTAAAAAGAATAGTAAAATATCCGTCAAACAAAAATGTTTTAGTAATTTTATGGTCTGGAGGATTTGGAATATTAGCAACGGATGTTCTAACAGAATTAGGGTTGAACGTCCCCTTATTTGAAGGGAAAAAGTTAGAAAAATTAAAACAAATATATCCTATTAAAATCGGGAGCTTATCCAATCCCTTAGATATGCCATGGATAATATCAAATAAAGTATATCTAGAAGTAAGCAAAGCAGCAATAGATGATGGCATCGATTTTGTAATGTTAGTAACCGATGCTTGGAGAGATTTAGAAGACACCAGGTTTAAAAGTTATTACAGCAACTTGCTCGGTATTAAATCTCACGTAGAATCTATAGATAAAATCTTTGTTATTATACTTCCCGACTATCCAAGTGAATCAAGAAAGAATTTCCACGCTAAACTCACTAAGGATGGGTTTTTTGTCTACCCTTCAATTGAACGTGCTGCTAAATCCTTTTTAAAATTATATGAATATGGAAAAAAGAGGGAAGTAATTATATGGCTGGAGAAATAATCGCAATTTTCGCAGTCTTAACTTTTGTTGTATCAAATGTCCTCTTTCGAAAAACTGAGCGTGATGCTAGCCCTGTTTTCATTAACTTTTTTCGCACTGCAATTGGAACTTTAACATTTATAGTGGTTGCGGTTGTTTTAGGTATTTTTACATATATATTCTTATTACCATGGATTTTGTGGTTTTTATTATTCCTAAGCTTTCTTTTTGGACAAGTAATGGGAGATACAGCATATTTTAAAGCGCAAAAAGAACTTGGTACTACGGTTACTTTAGCGATTTCCATGACGTTCCCTTTATTTACTGTTATTCTTTCAATAATTTTTCTAAACAGTGCATTTGAACCTAAGATGATTCTATCGATTATTCTTATTGGGATAGGGATCATAGTGATAGGGAAGTCCAAAATAAACTCCGAAAACAAAAAACCACTAGATTCGGAAATTCAGACTCAAAAAATAATTTCTTATACTCTTTTTAAGCCAATTGTTTACGCTTTGATCGCTTCACTTGGATGGGCTATTGGTCTTGTAATTATTAACTATGTAACAAAACAAATTGATCAAATATTAATTACGGAAGGTATAAGTTCCATTATTAGTAATGTAATACGCTTTCCATTTGCTTTATCGATTTTGCTATTAATGGTTTGGAGAGAAAATAGAAATTCGAATAATGCCCAACATCTATATTCGTTTAAAAAATCCTCTAAAACTTGGTTACTATTGCTTATAGCATCTATTATAGGTACTTCTGTTGGAGCATATTTATACACTGAAGCTGCTCGCACAGCGGGACCCATTGTAATGTCGTTATTAGCTAGTGCGAGCCCCTTATTTTCACTTCCACTAACTTATTGGTTAAATAAAGAGAGAATAACTAAATACGGGTTTTTGGGAGTAGTTTCTACGATCTTAGGAGTAATTGTGGTTGTAATATAAAAAATTACTCATAATATCGCTCAAATAGTTTCAATTCATCTGAAATAGTCTTCAATTTATCTATTTCTTCCTTTGTAGGAGGTTCTACATCAATATTATATAGATTTAAATTAAGATTTTTTCTTACTTCTCTCTCTATTTTATTTATCTTTTGTTTTGTAGCAAAGAATTTAATAGCTTTAAATTTCAATTTGGTTAATTTTTTTGACCATTCTTTAGCAAAATCTCCATCCTGGATTTCTTTCAATATTTCTTTCATCGTAGGTTTTAAAGGTAATTTTCTAAATCGAATGCCCCTGCTCATAGCACCATATTGGCTCGTTTGAGAATGAAGATCGACCTGCTTAATTAAGCCGATATCAGCCATTTTTTTATATGTATAGGACATTTCACAACTCATGTACATTTCAATTAGAACTGCTTCTGGAGGATAACCCGCTTCAATAAGAGTATAGATTGAAGAAAGTAACACTTTACCAAAGGCAGGACCAAATCCTTGTTCGTTAAACAAGTCCAATTCTGCCTCTTGTTTGAATGAAAGCATAATAGCGCCTTTTTTTAAAGTCCCTATCCCTTTAGCTAATGCTAGTAATATTTCTCGGGCAGTTCCAGTATAATTTTGTTCGATACCAATGAAACTAAAAAAGCTATTACCATTTAAAAAATTCTCTCTAACGCCAACTCCAATCATCCTTGGAGCTAACAGCATAACATCTACATTGTTTGGGGGTGAAATCAAATTAAATCCTATGCTGTATCCACTAGCAAATACAATTGAAGAATTAGGTTTAAGATGTGCACAAATATCTTCTTCAAATATGGTTTTCATAACTTCATCAGGAATCAAAATAAAAATAATATCAGAATTTGCTACTGCTTCCTTTACGGGATAAACAGAAAAACCATCTTTTAATGCTAGCTTCTTGTATTCATCTTCAATATTACCTATTCTCACATTAAGACCAGAATCTCTTAAATTTAAGGCCTGAGCACAACCTTGATTTCCATAACCAATAATAGATATTATCTTAGTTTTCAAGATATCTATATTACCATCTGATTCATGAAATATTTCAACCAGTTTACTAATCCCCTTAGTTTTGAATTAAAAACTTAAATTAAATTCCTTAAGAATTTTAGATTATGTCTCAGAGCACATTTAGAGAAATTTATCGTATTTAAAACCATGAGTATTTAATATTTTTTTTGCCATTTCTACAAAGATTTCTCTTACATTATAGTTTTTCTTAGCAGACGACTTAAAAAACTCCACTTCATCGTGTTTTTTTCTAAAACTTTCTATAACTAACTCTTCTACTTTTTCGAGTTTTTTAGCTAAATCGTTTTTACACCCGATTAGTAATTTTGGCGTTTTACTTTGGTTTTGCTTAAGAAGATGATCATACCACCAATCCAAACCAAGTAATGTGTTATTAAGGTTGATTAGGCTAAATACCATAAAAATGCCCATTGCTCCATTGATGTAATAACTGAACATTTGTTTAAATTGTTCTTGACCCCCAAAATCCCAAAGTGAGAGTCTTAAAAAGGTTTCATTTCCATCTACAAGAATAGGAAGGTCGTATGTATAAAAGTCGATCCCTATCGTTAACCGGGTATTAGCGTCGAATGTATCAAAGCACAACCTTCTCGCTATGCATGTTTTCCCAACACCTCCTTGCCCCAGCAAGCATATTTTGAAAATATAATAAGGTTGCTCTTCCCGCTCAAATGACATTGGTTTTCAACTACTAATTAAATTGCTCTAAAAAACTATTACTTTCTAGAAATAAACATTATAATCTGTTTTAAATCTTTATGTCAATAAGAGAAATTTATATTTTAGATATGAAATATTAGGAATTATGGATGAAAAAAATTTATTTCCAGATTACAAGCCAAAAATCTCCCCTGATACTATTGAAGATTATTTAAGAAGACCAAGTAAAGTGTATGAAATCCTAGGAGAAATAGGAGAACCGAGCATAAGTAAGTTGAACAAGCTTTTAGATTTATTCAACAATTACGAAAAAAAGGCAAAAAAAAATGTGGGTAAGTATGAGGAAGGGAATATCGCAATCGGTGCTGATCAATTCCAATATTATCCTTCAGAAGAGGAATTAGTAGTTTCGGAATTAGGAAAGATGATTTTACAATTAATTGAATCATATTCGAAACAACAATTAAAGACTATAAAATTAAGATATAAGATTGAGCCTCAACAAATCCGCTTTTTTGAAATAACTTTTAGACACGTAGATGTTATGGGATCAGGGCGCTTCTTTTATGCAGAAAAAGCTACCAAGGAAACAATAATTGAATTGTAAGGCATATGAAAGAATTCCAGTGATATATCTTATGAATGATGATGATGAAAAGATAAACGAAAACAACAAATCATTGGAGAGAATTTGGAAGATTAGAGATTACATTCAAGAACTCGAGGACATCAAAGAAGGTATCATAAATTTTTTAAACTCCCGCAAGAAATTGGACGAAGTAACAAAAAACCTGTGGATTTCAGATGTAAAAGATTTTTACTATAATACCATATCCGCTTGGGAAATGCTAAATAGCTCCGCTAAAGGAAATTTAAAATATTTAGATAATTCTAAAGGCTTTTTACACGCCGCAAGAGGTCGATTAGCTAAATCAATAAGCGAATTAAAATATTACAAAGAAGAACTAGTATTTAATCTTATTAAAGAAGTTGAAAGTAGCTTTGAAAAATGCTGGAACGCTTTTTATGCTGAGTTAGAAAGATTAGCGCCACCTAAGAAAACTAAACCTATCCCAAGAATCATTAAAGTATCTGGTTCAGAGTATCATTTACCTTGTTCTGTCTGCGGTAAAATTTCAATCAAATGCAAAATAGGATTTGGTCGGTTTGATGATCATGAATCGCTAGTTTATAGTGGTATTACGCATAGTAGATCATTAAAAAAGAATCTCGCGAACGATCTATTTGAAATCCTAAAAAACGAAAATTTTCTAGGAGCTCATCAGTTCATGCGAGAGCATATGTGTTACGAGGGTCTAGATGCGTATTGCCCTAAATGCGATAAAATATATTGTTGGGAGCATTATAACGCAAGAGCAGAATACGACGATGGTTTTTACGACTGCACTTGTGGCACGTGTCCAAATGGGCATCGAAGGATGATCGACGATTAGTATAATCAATATCAAGCCTTTTTTGATAATTTATAAAATGAAGATTTATATCTCATTTCTTAATTCTGAACTCAGGGATTAAAATAAATTAGGATTACTTTTGATACAAAATATTTTTGTTTTTAAAGCAGGGGTTGTGTTAGTAAACCAAAAATTTGGTCAATGTCATTCATTAGGGAGGGATATTAATCTCGTTTCGAGTTACCTTTATGCTGTTCAGCAACTTTCTGTAGAAATTACGGGTACTTCGATAAAATCTATGAACTTTGAAGAAATCGCGCTTCATTTTTTTAAAGATTTAATCGATCCCAACATCTTTTATGTAATCGTCACTGATGTTGATGATGATGTAGATGAAATTAATTTTAAAATTCATAGAATTGCTGAAATCTTTAATCAGAACTATGAATCTATTCTGAAAGATTTTCACGGATATGTTGGTCCTTTTAGAAATTTTGGGGATATTCTAATTAGCATGAACTTAGCAGAAAAAAATTGTGGCAGTGGATCAGAATGCAAAGAATGTTCCCATAATAATGATTTTAGTGACCTCGGTAAAGTAATTGAAAATGAAGAATGAAATTCTTTTCTCGAATTGAATTGCATATTTTATAACTTCTATAGATTCGAAGTATAAAAAATAGAGGTTAGAATATGTGGCTCAAAAACACTGAATATTTGAAATCTCATCTTATATCCTTCCCTATCTTTTACTAACAAGAATATTTTCTAAAAACTCGTCAAGGATCTCAGCAATATCAATAGGTCTTAAGTTTGACTTCAAATCCAAATTTACAACTGAACTCAATAATTGATCATTTTTAACTATATGATTTTG